>MDSV01064353.1_pt1 | contig 11135 bp, 11 predicted proteins | sample 810851 | NCBI WGS metagenome assembly MDSV01 (sample SAMN05326640, study PRJNA326480) | marine metagenome | isolation source: seawater | place: Atlantic Ocean: North East | collected 2012 | reverse complement strand
ATTCTTCAAAAATAATTCTTGCAACTGATCCAGATCGTGAAGGTGAAGCAATAGCTTGGCACGTGAAAGAATATCTAAGTGATAAAAAACTTTTAAAAGACAAGGAAATTGAGAGAGTTGTCTTTAACGAAATTACAAAAAAAGCAGTAATTAATGGTATTGAAAACCCCAGACAAATTGAGCCTTTGTTAGTAAATGCATATATGGCAAGAAGAGCTTTAGATTATTTGGTTGGTTTTAATATCTCTCCAATACTTTGGACAAAATTACCGGGTTCCAAATCTGCAGGGAGAGTGCAGTCGGTAGCTTTGAAATTGATCACTGAAAGAGAACATGAAATAGAATCATTTAAACCTGAAGAGTTTTGGACTTTAAGTGTTAAATTTACAGACCAAAACAATCAAAACATTACAGCTAGTATTAGTGTATTGGACAATAATAAAATCGAAAAATTTTCATTTAAAAATAAAGATGAAATAAATAAAGCTATGCTAAGTATTAATAAAAAAAAATTTAATATTACTGATATTTCTAGCAAAGTAATAAATCGTAATCCTTCTGGACCTTTTACTACATCTACTCTTCAACAAACAGCTTCAAGTAGATTAGGTTTTGGTGCATCCAGAACAATGCAAATTGCACAAAAACTTTATCAAGGTATTGAAATAGAAGGTGAGACTATAGGTTTAATCACTTATATGAGAACTGATGGTACTAATTTATCTAAAGATGCCATTTCATCCTTTAGAAATTATATTAAAAAAGAAATTGGTAATGAATATTTACCTCAGGATGCCTTAAATTATTCTGGAAAAAAAGCAAAAAATGCTCAAGAAGCTCATGAAGCAATAAGGCCTACAGATATAATCAATACTCCTGAGAGTATTAAAAAATATTTAAGTACAGATCAAAATAAATTATATGACTTAATCTGGAGTAGAGCTCTATCTTCTCAAATGGAAACTGCTAAGTTTGATAGAAATACTATTACAATAACGTCAGATAATAATGATACAATTTGCAAAGCTAGTGGTTCAATCCTTAAATTTGATGGTTTTTTAAAAATTTATAATAATCCTAGTAAAGATGATGATGAAAATATCTTGCCAAATATGTCTAGGGGGCTTGTAAATATTGAGTCTTTATTAGATGAACAGCATTTTACACAACCTCCACCAAGGTACTCTGAGGCTAGCTTAGTAAAAAAACTAGAGGAACTTGGTATAGGTAGACCATCTACTTATGCAAGTATTATTTCCACTATAGCGAATAGAGGATATGCAGAAATCTTAAATAAACGTTTTTTTCCAACAGATAGAGGAAAATTAATTTCAGCTTTTTTAGAAAAATTATTTTCTAAGTATGTTGATTATAATTTTACAGCGGGTTTAGAAGATCAACTTGATGAAATTACTACTGGTAAAGAAAGTTGGATCAAAGTTTTAGAGCTTTTTTGGAAAGATTTTAATAACAATGTGTCTGAAGTAAAAGAAAAAAGAACCAGAGAAGTTTTAGATTTATTGAATGATAGTTTAGGAGATTTAATTTTTGATAAAGATAACGAAGGAAATGTAATTAGAAAATGTAAACTTTGTGACTCTGGATCATTAAGTTTAAAAAATAGTTTTAGAGGAGGAGCTTTTATTGGTTGCTCTAATTATCCTGAATGTAAGTTCACAAGACCATTGTCCAAAGCAAAAGCTGCAGCACAGGCACAACTAGCTGAACCAAAATTTATTGGGAAACATGAAAATGGAAATGATATATTCCTTAAAAATGGTAGATTTGGCCCTTATCTTCAATTTGAAAAAAATTTAGATGATTTAGAAAGTGAAAAAAACACTAAAAAAAAGAAAAATAAAAAAATTAAATCAAATATAAATGAGCTTTTAAAAAATGTTTCTATACCTAAAGGATTATCATTGGAAAGTATTGATTTAGAAAAAGCAAAATTTTTATGTTCACTTCCAAAATCATTAGGAGTAAACCCTAACAACGAAAAAGAAATTATATTAAATACAGGAAGATTCGGTCCTTATCTAAAATGTGAAAATAAATCAGCAAGAATTGAAAATATTGAGGAAATTTTTTCTATCGGTCTTAATAGGGCTATTACATTAATTGCTGAAGCAAAACCAGGTAGAATGTCTTCATCTATCATTAAAGAACTAGGAGAGCATCCTGAAGACAAAAAACCAGTCAGAGTTATGAAGGGACAATATGGTCCTTATATTAAGTATAAATCACTAAATGCAACTATACCTGAAGAAAAAGATCCTACAGAACTTACAATGGAAGAAGCATTAATATTGATTGAGAAAAGAAAAGAATACGATAAAAGTAAAAAATCAAAGAAAAGGAAATCTAAATGAATTATGAAAATAATTTAAAAAAACTTAATATAAAATTACCTGAAGCTAAAGCCCCAGTAGGAAATTATGTGGCAACTAAAATAATTGGTAAAATTTTATATATATCAGGACAAATTTCAATAAATGAAAATGGTGAATTAATTAAAGGAAAAGTAGGAAAAGATTTAGATACTCAAGCTGGATATAATGCTGCAAAAAGATGTGCTTTAAGTATTGTTGCTCAGGTTAAAAAGGCATGTGATGATGATTTATCAAAAATTAAATCTTGTGTTAAATTAACTGGGTTTGTTAATTCAACTGAAGATTTCACCGATCAGCCAAAAGTAATTAACGGTGCATCAGATCTGATAGCTTCAATATTCGGAGATGCTGGAATGCATACAAGAGCAGCCGTAAGTACAAATAGTCTTCCATTAGGAGTTTCAGTTGAAGTTGATGCAATATTTGAATTGAATTAACTATCTATCTACCAATACTAAAATATTTAAAGCCCTGGGCTTTTATTTTTGCTGGTGAATATATGTTTCTCATATCATAAATAATAAATTTTTTACCTTTTACTAAATTCTTAAAATTTATTGATTTAAAGTCATTCCATTCCGTATGAACTATAACAAGGTCTGAACCTTCTACAGATTTTTTAATAGTGTTTTCATAAAAAACATTTTTATTTTTTTCAAATTCTTTTTTATAACCAGTTGGATCAAAATATTTTATTATTGCACCTTTTTTTGTTAATGCAGGAATCATTTTTAGAGTTGATGAGTCTCTCATGTCATCTGTATTAGCTTTAAACGTAACGCCCAAAAAGGTAATCTTTTTATTTTTAATTTTTTTATTTAAAATTTCGTAAACTCTATTAAGTAAAAGATTTGATCTATTTTCGTTAGATTTAACAACAGATTTTATTACTGATAAATTCACATTAAATTTATCTGATGTTGAAATAATTGCTTTAGTATCTTTTGGAAAACATGAACCTCCATATGCTGGTCCTGCTCTCAAAAAACGACCTCCAATCCTCTTGTCTAAACCCATTCCAATTGAAATATCCTCAACATTTATACCAGTTTTTTCACATAAGTTTGCTATTTCATTTATAAAAGTAATTTTCGTAGCTAAAAATGAATTAGATGCATATTTAATTAATTCTGCAGCGCGTCTAGATGTATGAATATATTGAGCACCCTTAGAAATTAAAGGATTATATAAATTTTTCAAAATTCGATTTGATTTTTCGTCGTTTGAGCCAATTACTATTCTGTCAGGAAAGATAAAATCTCTAATAGCCTCACCTTCTCTTAAAAATTCAGGATTTGATACTATAGAAAATTTATTTTTACTATTTTTTTTGGATAAAATTTTTTCAATCTCATCACCAGTTGTAACGGGAACAGTTGATTTTGTTATAATAATCTTAAATTTATTTATTGAAGAAGCTATTTTGTTTGCAACATCATATACTTGACTTAAATCTGCAGAGCTATTTTTTTTTTTAGTTGGAGTTCCAACACAAATGAAAATAATATCTGAGTTCTTAATTGAATTTTTTATGTCAGTTGAAAATGTTAATCTTTTATTTTTATAGTTTTTAACAACTAATTCAGCTAATCCAGGTTCATAAATAGGTACTTTACCTTTTTTTAATTGATCAATTTTATTTATATCTTTATCTACACAGATAACATCATTTCCTAAGTCAGAAAAACATACACCACTAACAAGACCTACATAACCTGTTCCTATCATACATAATTTCATAGTTTTGCAATTTTTAAATTTGATTTAATATATCCATTCATGCTCCCACAATCTAAATAGTTTCCAAAAAAATTATGTGCAATAAATTTATGATTATCTCTAATTAAAGATTGAATTGCATCTGTAATATGTATTTCTCCACCTTTACCAGGTTTCTGTTTCATTAATTTTGAAAAAATACTTTTAGGAAGAATATATCTACCGATTACAGCTTTATTAGAAGGGGCTTTTTTAATTGATGGCTTTTCAATAACATCTTTTATTAAATAATTATTTTTGTCTAATCTTTTATTTAATTTATAAATGCCCCATCTTGTAACACTTTTTTTATTAACATTCATGCTTGCCATAACTGATGAGTTGTAACGATTATGCACTTTAATCATAGACTTGGAGCAGTTTTGTTTGATTATAAGATCATCAGGTAATAACATTAAAAAAAATTTATTTTTAATGTACTTTTTTGTTTTTAAAACTGCATCACCAGTTCCTAGTGGTTTATTCTGATAAACAAACTTTATCATCTTATTGTATTTTAAAATTTTTTTATACTCTTTAATGATTCTGGGATCTTTCTTTTTCTTTATTATATTTGTGTAAAATTTATCATTAAAAAAATAATTTTTAATCATTTCTTTTTTTTTGGAAATAATAAAAATTACTTCTTTAATACCTGCCTCTATACACTCGTCTAAAATATACTCAATTCCAGGTTTACCATTTATTGGAAGTAGTTCTTTGGCAAAAACACTTGTTAAAGGTAAAAGCCTTGTTCCTAAGCCAGCTAGTGGAATTATTGCTTGTTTAATCATTTAAATGTTTTACTTATAAATTGTTTTAATACAAATGAAAATTTTATTAAATATTAATGATCTAAATAAGGCAATTTCAAAAGTTGCGAATTTAGGTTTTGTTCCTACCATGGGCATGCTCCATAAAGGTCACATATCGCTAATAAAAAAATCACAAAAAAAATGTAAAAAAACATTAGTGAGTATTTTTGTAAATCCCAACCAATTTAACAACAACAATGATTTCAAAAAATATCCAAGAAATATAAATAGAGACTTAAAAATATTAAAAAAATTAAAAGTTGATTTTGTTTTTTTACCAAAGAAAAAGGAAATTTATAAAAAAAAATTCAAAAAAATAAAGCTGAATAAGAGTGAAAAAATACTTTGTGCAAAATTTAGAAAAGGCCATTTTGAGGGAGTATTAGATGTTATGAGGCAATTTTTTAAATTAATAAAGGCAAAATACACTTTTATGGGTAAAAAAGATTATCAACAAGTATATTTAATTAAAAAATATTTATCCAAAAAATATAAAAGAAAAATACTTATATGTCCAACTGTAAGAAATAAAAATAAACTAGCACTCTCATCAAGAAATTTTTTACTAAACAAAAAAGATATTAAAAAAGCAAGTTTAATTTCAAGTAATTTATTAAAATTTAGTTCAATATTAAAAAAAAGCATTAAATTTAAAACTAATTTGATTTATAATAAAAAGATAGAACTAGAAAAAAAATATAATATTAAAATTGAATATTTAGAATTAAAAAATGAAAAAAACTTAGACCAAATTACTAAAAATACAAATAGTATATTATTTGTTGCATATTATCTTAAAAAAATTAGATTAATTGATAATTATTAATAATTATAAAAAATAAGCCCCAACACCTAAGAAAGAAACAAAACCAATCACATCAGTGATCGTTGTAACAAACACACTTGAAGCAATAGCTGGATCTATATTTAATTTTTTTAAAGTCACAGGAACTAAAATTCCAAATAAACCTGCAATAATCATAGTTAAAATCATCGATATTGAAATAATAATTGATAACATAGAATCTTGAAACCATAATTGAACTATAAAAGCGCTTATTCCTGCAAAAATAAAACCATTTAATATACCAATGGTAAATTCTTTAATAATATTTGAGTTAAAATTATTTTTAGTTAAATCGTTAGTTGCAATTGTTCTAACTGTAACAGCAAGAGTTTGCATTCCAGCATTTCCTCCCATAGATGCAACTATCGGCATTAAAAACGCTAAAACAACCATTTGCTTTATAGTTGCTCCAAATAAGCTAATGCACCATGTAGCTAAAAAAGCTGTAAATAAATTTAATAATAACCAATTAAATCTTCTTTTGGTTTTAGTAAATACGCCATCTGTTATAGCTTCATCACCTACCCCTGCTAATCTTAGTGCATCTTCTTCGGCTTCTTCTTTTAAAACTGTAAGAACATCGTCATTAGTAATCATTCCAACTAACTTATCATTTTTGTCGACAACGCATGCTGAATTTAGATTATAGTTTTCAAAAAGATTACCTACTTCCTCTTTATCCATGTCTACAGGAATAAGTAATTGAGTTTCTGACATAATTGAATTCATCTTTGTATCTCTTGAAGTTCTTAAAACTTTTGAAGAAGACACATTTCCAATTGGTTTAAAATCCTCATTTACAATAAAAATTTCAAGAAATTCTTCTGGAAGATCTTTGTTTTCTCTTAAATAATCTATAGTTTGACCCACTGACCAATTACTTGGTATGGCTGTGAATTCTCTTTGCATAATTCTAGCAGCAGAGTCTTCTGGAAAACTTAAACTTTCAAGTAATGCAAAACGATCTTTTGGAGGTAACGAACTTAGAATTTCATTTTTATCTTTTTCATTAATATTTTCTATAATCTTAACTGCATCATCAGACTCTAAATTCTTAAGTATTGATACTATAGAATTTGAAGATAAATAATTAATCATTTCTGCTTGAATAGACTCATTCAATTCAACAAATACTTCTGGATCAATTTTAAAATTATTTAGTTTAATTAAACTCTCTCTATCACCTTGATTTAAGTGTTCAATAATATCTGCCGCATCTGAAGGATGAATTTCTTTAAATGAATTTGTAATAAATAATGCATCATTTTGAGCAATTTTATCAGTAACAACTTTTATATATTCTTTATTAAACTCAAAGTTTACTTTTTTATCTTTTATTTTTTTTACTAAAGACATAAATTACTTATATTTCAACATGGCACTATTAATGTATAATTGATAATTTACAATTCTTAAATGAACATAGAAATAAAAAAATCAATAAAACCAGTAAAATACGAAGAAGCTATTGATTATTTAGAGAATAGATTGATCAAATTAAATAAAAAAAGAGCTAAAGAACTAATTTGGATATTAGAACATGATGAGATTTATACGGTAGGTAAAAATTTTATTAAAGATGAAGTTTTGAATAAAAAAATCAAAATAACTAAAACTAATAGAGGTGGAAAAATTACTTATCATGGACCAGGGCAACTTATTTGCTATTTTGTAATTGACCTAAATAAAAGAAAGAAAGATATACGTAAATTTATTGGTTTAATTGAAAGTACTATTATAGAAACTTTAAATGAATTTAATATTAAAACTTTTAATGATAAAAAGAATATTGGGATTTGGTACAAAGAAAAAAACAAAGATATGAAAGTTGCAGCAATTGGTTTAAGAATCAGTAAATGGATTGCCTATCATGGTTTTAGTATAAACATAAATAATGATTTGACCAAATATAAGAATATAATTCCTTGTGGAATTAAAAATAAAGGTATTACAAATTTATATAATATAAAAAATCAAAACTACAAAAATTTAAAAAACAAAATTATTAAAAATTTTGTTAAAAATTTGAAAATCTAAGACGTTTTATCTTGAGAAGTTTTTTAAAATATTCAGGTAATAAAGCGGTATAAGTATATTTTTTATTTTTTATCATAAATCTAATTTTATAAGAGTGAAGCATTAAGTTTTTATTAATACCTTTATCTAAATTATTAAATCTATATTTTTTATCTCCATAAATTGAATGACCTATATTAAAAAGTTGTTTTCTAAGTTGATGTTTTCTTCCTGTTATAGGTTTCATTTCAACAAGAGATGCTAAAGAATTTTTATCTAAAACTTTATAGATAGTTTTAGCTTTTTCTATAATTTCTTTTTTATTTTCATATTTAATTAGATCATCGTTCCATTCACCATTGTCATTAACGATTTCTCCATTACAAATTGCTAAATAAGTTTTATGAACTTTTCTTAATCTAAATAATGAAGTAAAAAGTTGAGCTGTTTGTCGATTTTTTGCCAAAATAAATACACCAGATGTGTCTTTATCCAATCTATGGACTGAATAAGGTTTTGTATTTTTGAAAATTTCACTTTTTGAAAATATATCTATAAGATTTTTTTTGGATTTTGTTCCACCTTGAACAGAAACACCAGAGCTTTTATTTAATACTACAAAATCTTTATTATTATCAATTATTAAATTCTCATTTTCTTTAATTATCTCATCTGAAGGTTGAAATTTTATTTTTTTTTGAATTATATTTTCCGAATAATTGTAATTAAATAAATCAATAACATCTCCTGTTTTTACTTTTTGTGAACTTTTTATCTTTTTTTTATTAAGTTTGATTTTTCCGCTTCTTAAAGTTTTTTCTATTAAACTTTGCGGTATATTACCTAAATTATTCCTTATCCATCTATCAATACGCATATTGTTAAACGCTAAATCAACGTTAAATGACTTTTTCATGATGTTATATTTTATATAGAAAAATTAAGCAGTAGCTAATTTTTTTTCTTCTTTTTTATCTTGAGTGGTCTCTTTTTGTTTTTTGTCAACTTTTTTGGCTACAATATCTCTATCAACAAATTCAATTACTGCCATAGGTGCGTTATCTCCATATCTAAAACCAGCCTTGACTATTCTTGTATATCCACCGTTTCTTTTTTGATATCTTTTAGATAAAGTTTTCGTAACTTTCTGAGTTGAAATTCTATCTTGTAATTTAGTCATTAACATTTTTTTTGTATGTAATGTTTCTTTTTTTCCTAAAGTAATAATTTTTTCAGCTTCAGGTTTTAAAAATTTAGCCTTAGGCAGTGTAGTAGTTATCTGCTCATACTTAATTAGTGAATTTAGCATATTTTTTAATAGAGCCTTTCTATGCTCAGATGTTCTATTTAACTTTTTATTAGCCAAACCATGTCTCATTAAATTTGCTCCTCAAGTTTTTTTGACATTTCTGCTATGTTTTCTGGTGGCCAATTAGGTATTTCCATGCCAAGATATAAAGACATACTTGTTAAAACTTCTTTTATTTCATTAAGAGATTTTCTTCCAAAGTTTGGTGTTCTAAGCATTTCACCTTCTGACTTTTGAACTAAGTCACCGATATAAATAATATTATCATTTTTAAGACAATTCATAGAACGAACTGACAATTCTAGTTCATCCACTTTTTTTAATAAGTTTTTATTAAATTCAGGTTCAGTTGATACTTCTTTAACTGGGGCTTCAACAGGCTCATCAAAATTAACAAACATATTTAATTGGTCTTGAAAAATTCTAGCAGAGTAAGCAACTGCATCTTCTGCAGATATAGAACCGTTTGTTTCAACTTCCATAGTTAATTTATCATAATCCAAAGCTTTACCTTCTCTTGCCGTACTTATAGTGTAAGATACTTTTTTAACTGGGCTATATAATGAGTCGATAGCTATTAAACCAAGTGGCGGCTCTTCAGGTTTGTTCATTACAGCTGGAACATAACCTTTGCCAGTACCAACATTCATCTCCATATGAAAGTGAGTTTTTTCATCTAAGTTACAAATAACTAGATCAGGATTTAAAATTTCTATATCAGTTACTGGAGTAATATCTGATGCTTTAATTTCACCAGGACCTTTAGCGTCTAAAATAAGTTTTTTGACTCCTTCAGAAGAGCTTTTTAATGCTAATGATTTAACATTTAGAACTATATCAGTAACGTCTTCTCTAACACCTTTTATAGATGTAAATTCATGCAAAACTCCATCGATTTGTATTGAAGTTACTGCAGCTCCTCTAATAGATGAAAGTAATATTCTTCTTAAAGAGTTACCTAAAGTTAATCCATAGCCTTTTTCTAAAGGTTCAGCTATAATTTTTGCATAAGATTTATCATCACTTATTTTTACATCAAGTTGTGCAGGTTTGATTAAAGCTTTCCAATTTTTAACATTTACATTTAAACTTTCCATTTTAAACTCTCCTTTTTTTGGGTGGTCTTACCCCGTTATGTGGCATCGGTGTTGTATCTTTTATTGAAATAATTTTAAATCCTTTAGCTTGCAATGCTCTTAATGCAGTTTCCCTTCCTGAACCTGGTCCTTTAACTTGAACAGTTAAAGACTTCATTCCAAACTCTAGCGCTTTAGAGGCAGCAGCATCTGCAGCTATTTGTGCAGCGTAGGGAGTCGATTTTCTAGAACCTTTAAAACCTTTTTGTCCAGCAGAAGCCCATGAAACTACATTTCCATTAGTGTCAGCGATTGAAATTATTGTGTTATTAAAAGTTGACTGAACATAAGCAATACCATTGAGAATATTTTTTTTAGTCTTTTTTTTTTTAGAATATGAGCTTTTTTTTATTTTTTTTTCAACTTTTTTTTCAACAAGAGATTCTTTATTTTCATTTTTTTCTACTTTAGCCATAAACTATTTATTTTTTTAATGGTGTTAATTTTTTTCCTGCAATTGCTATAGCTTTACCTTTTCTTGTTCTAGCATTACACCTTGTTCTTTGTCCCCTCACTGGTAGTTTTTTTCTATGTCTTGAGCCTCTATAGCAAGCAAGATCAATTAATCTTTTAATGGTTAAAGAGTAATCTCTTCTAAGATCACCTTCGACTTTAAAATTTGCATCAATATATTCTCTTATTTTAAGTATATCTTCATCGGTTAATTCATTAATTCTTTTTTTATTAGGAATATCTAATGATGTACAAATTTGATTTGAAAATTTTTCACCTATACCGTAGATATAAGTTAGTCCTACGTGAACAAGCTTATTTTGGGGTATGTTTACACCTGCTATACGAGCCATATTTTTGAGAATAAATTTAGCCTTTTATATAATAAGTTCTTACAAAGTCAACTTT
>MDSV01247220.1_pt1 | contig 11136 bp, 12 predicted proteins | sample 810851 | NCBI WGS metagenome assembly MDSV01 (sample SAMN05326640, study PRJNA326480) | marine metagenome | isolation source: seawater | place: Atlantic Ocean: North East | collected 2012 | reverse complement strand
GTCTCAAGGTTTTGGTTTTCCTGCTTTTCCAGTAGATACGCATATTCATAGATTAGCTCAGAGATGGGGTTTAACTAATGGTAAGAATGTTGTGCAAACTGAGAAAAATTTAAAAACAGTTTTTCCTAAAAAATACTGGAACAGACTTCACCTTCAAATAATTTGGTATGGAAGAGAATATTGCAAAGCTAGAGATTGTTATGGATTAACTTGTAAAATTTGTAAAAGCTGTTATCCAAATAGAAAAAAACCTATTAAGACAAAAAAAGCTTAAATGAAAATATTAGGAATTGGCAATGCTATTGTTGATGTAATTTGTAAAGTAGAAGACAAATTTATCACCCAAAATAATTTAACAAAAAGCACGATGAAGCTTGTTGATGAGGTTGAATTTAAAAAACTATTATCTACACTTAAAATAGAGGAAACTATTTCTGGTGGATCAGTGGCAAACTCCATTGTAGGCCTTTCACAACTTGGAAATAGAGTGGGCTTTATTGGAAAAGTTAGTGATGATGATTTAGGTAACAAATATGAGGAAGGTTTAAAAAAAGAAAGCGTACAGTTCTTCTACTCTAAAAAAAAAGAAACAATTCCTACTGGAACATGCTTAATATTAATTACACCTGACTCCGAGAGAACCATGGTAACTTTTCTTGGAACTGCTGGAAAAATTAATGAAAACGATATTGATACAAATGCAGTGAAGAATAGTGAAATTTTATTTCTTGAGGGATATCTTTGGGACGAAGGTGAACCAAAGAAAGCTTTTGAAAAAGTTATAAATAATGCAAATAAAGTCGCAATGTCATTATCAGACTTATTCTGTGTGGAGAGACATAAGCCTCATTTTTTAGATTTAGTTAAAAATAAATTAGATATTACGTTCGCAAACGAACAAGAAATAATGTCTTTAATTAATGTTAAAAATTTTGATGAAGTAATTAATTTTGCAAAGGAGGTAAATAAGTTAATTGTCATTACCCGTGGTGAAAAAGGAGCTATCGCAATAAATAAAAAAGAAATCGTAGATTGTTCAGCAAAAAAAAATCTTCAAATTAAAGATTTAACAGGTGCAGGAGATTTATTTGCAGGTGGTTTTTTGCACGGATTAATAAATAATAAATCTACAAAAGAAAGTTTAGAGACCGGAACAGAAATGTCTTCAAAAGTAATCCAAATTATTGGAGCAAGACTTTAGTTATTGGTTTATTTTTTTTTTCTTTTAAAACTTCCTTTGCCTTTTTTTGGTTTCACCACTCTTTTTCTGTACTTAAGTGTATGAAGATCTTTTGCTATCTTATTTCTTTTTCTCACAAATAATAGCCATCTTTACTATTAAGAATAAATTTTTCATCCTTAAATTTATCAATAATTTTTTTTCTTAATCTATATATATGCGTTTCGACAGTGTGAGTATCAGCATCAGATGAATAGTTCCAGACCAATGATAAAATTTTATCTTTTGTTATTGGCTTTTTATTATCTAAAAATAATTCAATTAGTTGCACTTCTTTTTCAGTAAGCATTATATAATCATCATAACTTGATAATTTTTTTTCATTTTTATTTAATAAATAATTTTTCACTGCTATTGAAGAATTTAAGTTAAATTTTTTTTTAGCAGTAGATTTTTCGACTATTAAATTAATTTCTTTTAAAGTGGCTGGTAGTTCTAAGTTTGCGTCATAGTCGCCTGTAAGATCTTTTTTACTACCTGCACATATTTTTATTGATTTATTGCTTTGAATATATTGCTTAAGCTTATTATCCGACAGTGCATCAATATGAAATAGAATAACATTAGGTTTATTATTTAAATCGTTTGACAAGCAATTAAACTTTAAAAAAGTTCTTAATTCATTTAAAGTTGAGATAAACGAAGAAGGACCAAAAATTTGAACATTTAAGTTGTGCATATTTTAATTAATAAAAAATATCTAACGTTTAATAACTATAAAGCAAAATGCTCCATAGGTAAAAGGGGAATTGGACTTAAAAGAAAAGAGGGTGATTTAATTACGCCTAAAGGTAAATATAAGATTAAGTATATTTTGTATAGAAAAGATAGGGTTAAAATTCAATCTAAAATTAAAAAGATTGTAATCAAAAAAGAGATGGGATGGTGCGATGATCCTAATTCAAAACAATACAACAAACTAATTATGTTGCCGTCTGCATTTAATTACGAAAAACTTTATAAAAAAGAAAATGTCTACGATATTGTGATAGTCTTAAATTATAATATGAATCCTACGGTAAAAAATAAAGGTAGTGCAATTTTTATACATGTGGCCAAAAAAAATTACAAAAAAACAGAAGGATGCGTAGCAATTAAAAAAGTAAATCTTTTAAAAATTACGAAAGATTTAAAAAGAAATACTAAAGTTTTGATCGAGGACCAAAAATAGAACTTCCAATTCTTACAAAAGTTGATCCGTGTTTCACTGCTTCCACATAGTCAGCCGACATACCCATACTTAAATTTTCAAATCCAAAAGTTTTGTTTAAGTTATTTAAATATTTAAAATATTTTTCAGAATTGCTATCATTAGGCGGTAATACCATAAGACCAATAATGTTTAAGTTTAAGTCGTTTAAACAATAATTATAAAAAGGTTCTAGTTCACCAACCGGTATTCCAGATTTTTGAGTTTCATTAGCAATATTAATTTGAATAAAATATTTTATTTTTTTATTTAGGCTAGCCTCATGTTTGGCAAGAACATCAGCTAATTTCTGACTATCTAATGAGTGAATATAATCAAAGAGTTTAATTGCATCTTTAGCCTTATTAGATTGTAACTTTCCAACCATATGCAGTTTTAAATTTTTATTTTCTTCTTTAATCTTAGACCATTTGGCTATTGCTTCTTGAACCTTATTCTCTCCAAAATGATCATGACCATATTCAATCAATGGAAGTATATGATCAAAAGAAAAGGTTTTACTAACTGCAACTATATTTACAGTTTTTGCAGGCTTCTGCTCGGAAATATTCGATTTTATTTTATTGAAACTTTCAACTATGGTGTTCATATGTTTGCTCAAAAAAAAAATTATTTTTTAATCATAGAAAGTATCAAAGATTTTGATTTAAAAAACATAAAAAACGGAAATAAATTTTCAATAATATATAGAAATCAAAAAAATCCAGAAAAAAAGAATGAATTGTTAAAATTCAGAAAAGAATGCAGACTAAAATTTATCAAGTTTTTTATAGCAAATGATATTAAGTTAGCCTTATTTTTGAATGCGGATGGGATATACGTTTCATCTTTCAATCGGTCATTAAAATTTTTGAATTATAAAAAATCAAATTTTCAAATAATTGGATCTGCTCATAATATTAAAGAGATATCACTGAAATGCCAACAAGGCTGTAGCTCAATTTTATTTTCTAAGTTGTTTCTGGTTAGCTATGATAAAAATGCTCAATACCTTGGCATAAATAGATTTAACAACTTCTTAAAATTAAATAAAAACTTAATACCTTTAGGTGGTATTAATCTTATGAACCTTAATAGCTTAAGAAATGTTCGTTCAACAGGATTTGCATTATTATCTGAAATAAAAAAAAAGCCGGCTAAAATAATTAACCGGCTTTTTTAATTTAGTAAAGTTTAAATTAACTTAATAATTAAAACTCCATAGCTATTGAAGCTATAGTCTTGCTTTCGTTGTTTCCTTGTACATAGTCAGAGTTATCTGTATCTATGTGGAAAAGACCAACAGTAGCTCCACCAACATTGTAAGCAACTTGGTATGAGTCTGCTTCAGCAGTTACTGTTTGAGTAGTTCTTGTTGTAGCACCTACAGCAATAGTACCTTTATCTTTTGCTTCGTGTGATTCTGTAGAGTAAGAAACTGTTACTGCATCGTTTACAGCAAATTCTATACCCATTGCATCATATTCGAAAGAGTCATATGAAGCACCAGCACCACTAGCATAAGAAGCTACAGCATCTTCGAAGAAACCTTGCATGTAACCAAGCTTAAAGTTTCCTACAGCATATTGTAAGTAGTAGTTACCACCAGATTCTTCCTGGTCAGCAGTTCCTGACTCACCTTCTCTTGCTGCATAGTCAGCACCAACTTTTAAACCGTCAATTGGAGCAGCTGTTACTTGATATTGAATCATTGAGTCACCATCAACACCCATAGTATTTACACCACCTGTGTTTTTAGCGCTGTTTGAATCTCCATCACTTACGTTTGGTACGAAACCTACTTTTGCTCCTATACCGAAAGGTAGTATATCAGCTGGCATGTGATATTGAAGATTTGGATGGTTTGATACGTCTGCACCCCACTTAAGTGTTGCATTTGTATCTGTTAATGCTGTTCCCATTGTATTAGCATAGTCTTGACCAACACCTATTGCACCGATTCCCCAACCTAATTCAGTTGATAATCCACCTTCTGAATCAAAAATACCTACAGTACCCATACCGTTAGTATTAATTGTTAAAGCTGAATCATCAGCGTCTGTTGTTCCACCACCATTTGGATCTAACTCCATGTGGTAGTTCCAAGAGTATCCGTTGTCTAACTCACCAGATGCTTTGAACATCAATTCGTTAGAAATACCGATACCTTTTGAGTCCGAGTTATTGTCTCCACCACTTACTGTGTATGTAGCTGTAGCTGAACCAGATAAAGCTAATTCACCTGCAACTGCTGCTGCAGACATAAGTAAAGATGAAGCAAATACAACGAACATTTTTGTTATTTTTGTCATTATGTTTCCTTATTGTTTATATTTAATAGTTTCTTAAGAAACTGACGATATTTAGCAATTTTTAGCCTCTAATTCATAATAATCACCACATTCTAGGCTGTTTTTTAATCAATGTGATATTTTTATCACACTATTATAAAGTAAAAGTACACAAATTATGTTATTTCTCCAAATAACAGCGTATATAATTGCCATTTATTAAAAGACTATGAAAACTTTTAAATCTCTTAATCTTGCTATCACGTTAATCATACTTGTTACATCATGTGGCTTTTACGAAAAAGTTGATCAAAGACAAATGCCTGACGGAGCTAAAGCAAAAGCAAGAAAAAACGTGGAGGAAGGAAGAGGTGTAAGTATCGGATCTCTTTTAAAAAAAAATGCGGGTAAAGGTGAATTTGAATTTAGTACTTCTAATTCAATGTGGAGGGCTTCTCTTGATACGTTAGACTTTATACCCCTAACAACCGTAGATTATTCGGGCGGTATGATTATAACTGATTGGTACTCTGATAATAATCAAAAAAACCAATCCATAAAAATTACATTAAGATTTCTATCTAATGAAATAAGTTCAAATAGTTTAAAAATTAATGTTCATCAAAAAACTTGTACGACTGACTTGAAATGTTCAACAATTTTACTAGAAGAATCCCAAATCAAAAATGAATTAAGAACAGTAATATTGCGAAAAGCAACCCAGTTCGAAAAAGATAAAAAAAAGAAATAACTAATGGAAAGAATTAATTTTCAAGCTATTGAAAAAAAATGGCAGAAAAAGTTTTCAAATAAAAAGCTATCTAATAATTCAAAAGGAAAAAAATTCTATTGTCTTGAGATGTTTCCATATCCATCTGGAAAAATTCATATGGGTCACGTACGAAACTATACAATAGGTGATGTTATAGCCCGATATAAATATATGAAAGGTTTTAACGTACTTCATCCGATGGGATGGGATTCTTTTGGTTTGCCAGCTGAAAATGCTTCTAAAGCTAATAATTTACATCCAAAAGCATGGACAAAAGCAAATATAAAAACCATGAAATCACAACTTAAAATGCTTGGATTGTCAATTGATTGGGATTTAGAGATTTCAACATGTGATAAAGATTATTATAAACACCAGCAGGAATTATTTATAGATTTTTTCAATCAGGGTTTAGTTTCACGTAAGGAAACTTATGTTAATTGGGATCCCGTAGAACAAACAGTTTTAGCAAATGAGCAAGTTATTGATGGTAAGGGTTGGAGATCAAACGCACCGGTAGAGAGAAAGAAATTATCACAATGGTTCTTTAATATCACCAAATTTTCTAACGAATTACTCAATGATTTAGATAAACTAGTTGGTTGGCCTGAAAAAGTTAAACTTATGCAAAGAAACTGGATCGGTAAATCTATTGGTTGCGAAATCAATTTTGAAATTAAAGACACTAAAGAAAATATAAATGTTTTTACTACTAGGCCAGATACAATTTTTGGAGCAAGTTTTATTGCTTTATCAGTTGATCATCCACTAAATAAAAATTTTGTTCAAAAAAACGAATTTAAAAAATTTAGAGATGAATGTAATAAAACAGGCACAACTGAAGAAGCATTAGCAAATGCTGAAAAGATAGGTTTTAAAACAAATTTATTAGTTAAACATCCGTTTATTTCAGGTAAAAAATTACCAGTTTTCTTCGCAAATTTTGTTCTGATGGATTACGGTAGCGGAGCTATTTTTGGGTGCCCCGCTCATGACCAAAGAGATTTTGATTTTGCTAACAAATATAAATTAGAAATTATTAAAGTAGTTTCTGATGGTACAGACGGTAAATTAACAGAAGCCTATACGGGTCCAGGAAAAATTATTAATTCTGATTTTTTAAATAACTTGGATATTGATAGTGCTAAGAGAAAAATTATTGACCTTGTAGAGAAAAAAAGTATTGGTATTAAAAAAACTTTGTTCAGATTAAAAGACTGGGGCATATCTAGACAAAGATATTGGGGGTGTCCAATACCAATTATTTATCTTGATGATGGAGAAGCTGTTCCAGTTGAAAAAAACGAACTACCAGTCGAACTGCCAGAGGATGTAGATCTTCAATCTCAAGGAAATCCCTTGGACTCACACCCTAATTGGAAACATACAACTCAAAAATCAACGGGAAAAAAAGCGATAAGAGAAACTGATACGTTAGATACTTTTGTAGACTCTTCTTGGTACTTTCTAAGATTTTGTTCTCCTCAACATCAACTTTCGCCATTTGATATAAAAAAAACTGATTACTGGATGCCTGTCGATCAATATATTGGTGGTATTGAACATGCAATTTTACATCTCCTTTATTCTAGATTTTTTACTAAAGGTATAAGCAAATGTAATAAAAACTTTAATCTAGAAGAACCTTTTAAAAATTTATTTACCCAAGGGATGGTTTGTCATGAATCATATAAAGATATAAAAGGAAACTGGCTTTACCCAAATGAAATAAAAAGAATTAATTCTCAATCTGCAATTAAGAAATCAGATAATTCTAAAGTAATCATCGGCCCTCCTGAGTCCATGTCAAAATCAAAGAAAAATACAATTGATCCTGAAATAATGATTAATCATTATGGGGCGGATGCCGTAAGGTGGTTTATCTTATCTGATAGCCCCCCAGAAAAAGATGTTCAATGGTCAGACACTGGGGTTGAGTCTGCAAATAAATTTCTACAAAAGATTTGGAGCTTGAATTACTTAATTTCTATCAGGAAAGACGTAAAACCAGATTTAAATATTGAAAAAGAAATTATTTTTCAAATTAATGATTTTGTTAATAAAATAGACGAGTCAATTGAAAATTTTAGATTTAATGTATCCATAGCATATTTTTACCAACTTTATAAAATTATGAGAGATTATCTTGAATTGAAAATTAGCAATAAAGTTCTTACTGAAAACATTATTAAGATAATGAAATTAATGATGCCCTTTACACCACATTTATCAAATGAGTGTTTAGAGTTATTTGGCTGCAAAACAGTTGATATATGGCCAATAATAGATAAAAAAAATGTATCTAATAAGGTCAATTTAGCTATTCAAATTAATGGTAAAACGAGAGATGTAATACAAGTAGACAATAATATGGATAAGAAAAAAATTGATGAAATTGTAAGAAGTAGATCAAAGGCTAATAAATATATTTTAAATGTTAAAATTAATAGAATTATTTTTGTTAAAAACAAAATTATGAATTACATTATTTGAGAAAATGAAAAAAAAATTATTTATAGCTTTTATAATTATTCTCTTTGGGTCTAGTTGTGGTTTCAAGGTTATAAATAAAAAAGAACTAATTAATTTTGATATTTATGAGATTAAAATTGCTGGAGATAAACAAATTAATTACAAGATAAAAAATAAACTTATCAGATTTACACAAAATAATAAAAAAAATTTAATTGCTCTTGATATTAAGACAAAAAAAAACAGATCAGTTAAAGAAAGAAATATTAATAATGAGATAACTAAGTTTGAAATATCAATCGCTGTAGATATAATTGTTAGAAAGGTAAATCATGATTTTACAGATAATTTACAAATAAATAAAAATGGGATTTATATTGTAGATAAACAATATGTTAAAACACTTAATAATGAAAAAACTCTTATTAAGAATATTGCAAGCGACATTTCAGACGAAATAATAGAAGAATTAATTCTCAAATTTAATGATTTATAAAAGTTATTTAATAGAAAAAGACGTTAATTTAATAAAAGAAAAAATTGTTTTATTTTATGGTGAAAATATAGGCTTAAAAAATAATTTACAAACTAATATTAAAAAAAATAATAAAGACTCGGAAATAATAAATTTATATCAAGATGAGATTTTAAAAGACAAAGATTTGCTATTTAAAGAAGTATTAAATGCATCTTTATTTACAAAAAAAAAGATTTTTTTTTTACAACAATCTAATGATAAAATTTTAGACTCCCTTAAAGAAATAGAGGAAAAGATTGACGACCAAAAGATCTTTTTATTTTCAGATATTTTAGAAAAAAAATCTAAGTTAAGAAATTATTTTGAAAAAAGTAAACATTTAGGAATTGTACCTTGTTATGAGGACAACGAAATTACTTTAAAAAAAATAGTACAAGAGAATCTTAAAGACTACAAAGGATTGACAAATCAAATGCTGAAATTAATTGTAGATAATAGCAACTCAAATAGGGTAAAGTTAAAAAATGAACTAGATAAGATAAAATCATATTTTAATGACAAAATTTTAGATGACGAAAATATAAAGATCTTACTAAATCTTAAAGTTAATGAAGATTTTAATATTCTTAAAGATAAAGCTCTCACAGGTGATAAAATTAATACTAATAAATTATTAAACGAAACCGTAATAGTTACAGAAAAAAATATGATTTATTTAAACTCTATAAATCAAAGGTTTTTTAAACTTATGGAGGTGTATATGCTTAAAAAAGAAACCAGTCTCGATAATGCAATAAACAGTCTAAAACCACCAGTTTTTTGGAAAGATAAATCTGCACTATCGGATCAAGCACAAAAGTGGGATTTAAAAAAAATTAATAAAGGTTTAGAAAAAACTTATAAATTAGAGTTTCAATTAAAATCAAATTCGGCGATAAATTCTGATATCTTAATAAAAAAATGCTTAGTAGATATTTGTAATTTAGCTAATTCTTAGTAAGTAAACCTGAAACTAATTCGAATTGATCTAAATCTTTATACTCAATTGTAATCTTTCCAGAATTGTTTTTTTTGTTTAAAATATTAACTTTAAGACCAAGAATTTTTTCAATACGCTCTTGAGCTTCAATAATATTAGTGTCGTAATACTTTTCCTTCGTATTTTTTTTCGATTTAACTAAATATTCTACTTTTCTCGCGCTATAATTTTTTGAAACAATTTCCTCAGCAATAGCGGAAGCATTTTGTAAACCAATTAATGGTCGAGCTTGACCAGAAGTTAAAGATCCCTCTTCTAACATTGCAGTTACGTCATTTGGAAGAGTTAATAATCTTAAAGTATTACTAACGTGACTTCTGCTTTTTGACATTAATTTTGATATACTATCGTGATCATATTTGAATTCTTCGTTCAATCTTTTATAACCTCGAGCTTCCTCAACAGGATTTAAATCATCCCTTTGAATGTTTTCAACTATAGCAACTTCCAAGGACTCTACGTCACTTAGATCTAAAATTCTAACCGGGATTTCATGTAACCCGGCTCTTTGAGCTGCGATCCATCTTCTTTCTCCAGCTACAATTTCATATTTACCAGTTTCAGTTTTGTTTGGACGAACAGCAATGGGCTGAATAATTCCATTTTTTTTAATAGAATTAGCCAATTCTTCCATTTTTTCTTCATTAAAATGCTGTCTTGGTTGATATGGGTTTCGACTTAAATCGCTAATTGAGACTATATTTGATTGCTTTATTTCTTGTGGTTTATTTTTAGGTTTTTCATCACCGAATAACGCTGATAATCCGCGTCCTAATCCTTTTTTTTTTCCACTCATGCAACAACCTCAATTTTGTTTTTGAACTCCTCAGCTAATTTAAAATAAGATTTACTTCCAACACAACTTTTGTCATAAATAACACAAGGTAATCCGTGTGATGGCGCTTCGGACAGTCTTACGTTTCTTTGAATCACAGTTTTATAAACTTTGTCTTTAAAATAGTTTCTTGCTTCCTTGTCTACTTCTGATGAAAGTTTATTTCTTTTGTCAAACATAGTTAAAAGTATTCCTCTTATAGAAAGTGAGGGATTTAGATTTTCTTTTATTCTGTCAATTGTTTTTACCAACTGCGTAATGCCTTCCAAGGCAAAAAATTCAGTTTGCAAAGGAACTAATAATTCATCTGATGCCACTAAAGACATAATAGTAAGTAAGCTTAAAGAAGGAGGACAATCTATAAATATGTTGTCATACTTTTTTAGTAAACCTGATTTTTCCGATGCTAGTATTTCTTTTAAAACAAATGCTCTTTTAGAGTCGTTAGCGGTTTCAACTTCTAGCCCAGATAAATTTACATGTGATCCAACGATATCTAAATTTTGTATATTAGTTCTCTGTATCGACTGTCCAAGATTAATTTTTTTTATCAATAAATTATAAATATTTTTATCTTCATCACTATTACTTTTGCCAAATCCTGTCGTAGCGTTTCCTTGTGGATCTAAATCAATAACAAGATTTGTTTGACCCAAAATGGACAGTGAGGCAGCCAAATTAATTACTGTAGTTGTTTTTCCAACGCCTCCCTTTTGGTTAATCACCGAAATTGTTGTTGTCATTTTTTAAAATCGACTATAATTATTTTAGAGTCTTTATTTGTAATACTATTTTCAAGTTTATAATCGTATTTTTCCTT
>MDSV01162808.1_pt1 | contig 11136 bp, 9 predicted proteins | sample 810851 | NCBI WGS metagenome assembly MDSV01 (sample SAMN05326640, study PRJNA326480) | marine metagenome | isolation source: seawater | place: Atlantic Ocean: North East | collected 2012 | reverse complement strand
TGATGAAGTAATCAATTTATTGAAATAATAAGTTAGAAAAGATGGGGCTTAATTAAAGCCCCATTTTTTTTATTAAAAAATAAAATCATATCATGTAAATTAAAATAATGTCAAATAATACTAAAAAGAAACTAGCTGCTGTAATGTTTTGCAAATTTGTTGATTATGAAAAATATGTTGAAAACGACAAAAAATTGGCAATAAAGATATTATCTGATTATGATTCAGTAATAAATAAAAATGTTAAAAAATTTAGTGGCAGATTAATAAAAAATATTAACGAAACAGTTTTTGCAGAATTCCCATCATCTACAGATGCTGTAAGGTGCGCTATTTCAATTCATTATAATTTTAATAAAGAAAATTCACAAAATCCTGACACCTACCAAATTCATGGTAAGATTGGTATTCATATGGGTGAAGTTTATGAAAAGGGAGGTGATTTATTTGGAGATGGTGTCAATTTAGCAGCAAGAATTCAACCAATAGCACAAACAGATGGTACTGTCTGCACTCAATCAGTATATAACGCAATTAGAAGTGATAATACAATTTTTTTAAGAGATATGGGAAGAATCGCTTTAAAAAATATTCAAGATCCTGAAAGAGTTTTCAAAATTTATAAAGATGAAAATGAATTTAATAAAGAAACAGCTTCAGAATTAACTGAGAAATTAATTGAAGCCGGAGTTGATTTATTCGATAGAAAATCTGGGAAAGAATCCGTTACTCCTATTGCTGTATCTTATATTAAAAACTTAGGTTCATCTGAAGATGATTTTTTTTGCTATGGTATTACAGAGGATTTAATACTAGATATAAGTAAAGCTAAAAGAATGAGAGTCCCAAAAATTAATGAGGTTATTAAATTTAAAGATTCAACTTTAGATTCGTATTCAATTGGAAAAGAACTAAATGTAGATTTTTTAATTGAAGGAAATATTATGAAAGTTGGTGATAAATTTAAATTATCAATGCATTTTTCAAATATTAAAAATTCCTCTTTAATATGGGATAAAAGCTGGGAAGGTAAAGCAAACAATATTCAAAGTATTCGTTCAGAAATTGCAATAAAAGTTTTAGAATCAATAGGTCTTGATATTCCTCAATCTTTATTAGATAATTTAGATAAAGAAGATAAAATTTCTCCTGAAGCATATGAACTATTTATAAAAGCTAAATATACTAATTTTAAAGCAAGAAGTACTACAGATAGAGAAATCGCTCAAGATCTTTTTAAAAAAGCTATTAAAATAGAACCAAATTATGTTGAAGCAAGATATAATTATGCTATGACAATGTTTCAGAACAATCAGTATGAAAGAGCTGTTGACATATTAGATGATGCAATGTTAATTGCTAAAAAAGAAAGAGATAATTCTGGTATGGCTGGAATAAATAATTGTTATGGAATTATTTATGCAAGATGGGCTAAGTATAACAATGCTTTAAGTTATTTTGAAAAAGCCCTTGAGCTTAGAGCAAAAGAAGATAATTTAGATGAGGAGTCAAAGTTACTACAAAATATTGGATTAGTTCATAGTCAAAATGTCCAATTGGAAAAAGCATTAGATTACTATAATAGAGCATTGGATATAAAAAGAGAACTAGATGATAAAAGAGGTATAGCAACAACTTTATATAATACTTCTTTAGTTTACAGAAGAATTGGAGATTTTTATAAAGCAATTAATTATTCCATTGAAGCAATAGATATTTTCCAAGAGCTAAATGTTAAAATGTACGATTCTATTTTAAAAACATACCTAGGTATGTATAGAGTTTTTATGGGACAGTACGAAAATGCTGAGAAAGATATTAGAGAAGCTTTAGATATTTGCCAGAATATGAATGATGTAAATTCTTTAGGGATGTGTCATAGAGCATTAGGAATAATGTATTTAGATCAAAAAAAATGGAATAAGTCACAGCATCATTTCAAAACAGCAATGTCTAATCATAAAAAAGCTGAACATCGTTCTGCATATGAAGGAACGATTGTGTTTTTAGCAACAGCTTATTATTATGAAGGGCAATATGATAAAGCTAAAGAATTTATTGATAAAGCAGTGCTTATTACTTCAAGAAGAAAAGATGTTTCATTTTATGATACTACTTCAAGAGCAGTACAGATGTTAGTTAAGTCTAAAATGAATTTATGTGAAGAAAGTGATATTGATAAGTTAGCTAAAGAAATAATTGATTCATCAAGTGAAAGAGAAAATAATAGAGAATGTTTATATATAAGCCAAACTTATTTAAATGTTGGAAATCAAAAGAAAGCAGATAAATTTCAAAAGCTTTGCAAAAGTGGTTTATTAAAGTCAGCTGAAAAAATTTCTGATGATAGTTATAGAAGTGATTATTTAAATACTTATATGCATAAGCAAATGTTAAATGATAATGCTCTTCCATATAATACAGAACAAGAGGTTGAAAAATCAAAGTCTCTAAAAGTTGTTGCAAAGACTAATCCCACTTTAGATTATAATTCTTCTATATGTCCACAATATGGTACTTATTTTAATTTTTGTCCAAACTGTTCATACAATAATACAAAAAATGATTTTAAATTTTGTCCTGATTGTGGGACTTCACTAACTAAAAGATAATTAAATGAAAACTGGAGCAGTTGTTGTTACAGATATTGTCGGTTATAGTAAACTAACAGGTGATAATCAAGAATTAGCACTTGAGTTATTAACTGAACATGACTCTATTATATTAAATTCAATTGATGATTACAATGGAAAATCTTTAGTTAATAGAGGAGATGGTTTTGTTATCTTTTTCTCTGATTCAAGAAAAGCAATTTTATGTTCTACTGATATCCAAACCAAAATCAAAAAAAGAAATAAATTAAGTGTAAAAAATAGAAAATTTAAAATTAGAATTGGAATACATTCAGGTAAATATCAGATTCAAAATGGAGAATACCACGGTGAATGTGTTGACCTAGCATCTGAGCTTGAGCCGTTAGCACCAAAAGGTGGAATTTTAATTAGTTCAACCCTAAATACTGAAGTTGAATATGTAAGAAATATTTTTACCAGAGAGTACAATACATTTAAAATTAATAAATCTAATCTAAAAACATATGAGGTTTTTAATAATATAACAGATTGGTATCCAAAATCTAAAAAGATTTATGTGTCTGATGAGAAAAAGTATTTAGAAAAAATGCATTATTTTTACGATAAAGGAGATTATTCAGCTAGTATTAAATTTGCTAATTCTATATTCGAATCTACAAAAAATAAAAAATTAAAAGATGAAATCTTTGGATTTTTATGTAATTGTTTTATATCAACAGGTAGAACAGATTATGCAAACCAAATTATAAAGGAAATTAAAAAAAATTATCCAAAAAAAATTAATAGTGAACTTAAAGCACATTATTTAAAATTAGAAGCTCATATATTATCGAATAATGGTAAATTCAAAAAAGCTAATTCTATTTATACAGAATCTTTAGAAATATTAGATTCTATTAAATCTAAATATTATAATGAAGTACTTTTTTACTTTTTAATTAATTTATTTTTAAACAGTAGTTTATCTTTGGATATTTTTAATAGCAAATCTCATAAGTTAAAAAATGATAAATATAAAATATTAATTGATATTATTGGTTTAATTCTTAAAGGAGAGAAATTAACAGATTCTTTGATTAAAAAAATTAATAAAATATCTAAAAAAAAGAATAAGTCTTATGCTTTTTGGTTATTGAGTCAGTATTATACTTCTTATAACATGATTAATGAATCATATGATTATGAAACTAAAGCACAGAATAATTTAGAGTTATGTTTAGATAATATATCAGATACTGAATTAAGAAATAATTTTAAAAAAAATATTTTAGTTCATAAAAAAATATTTACTGAAAGTTCAGTTAAAATTGATGATTTATTTGATTTTAAAGATTATGAAAATAATGATATTAGTAATGATCAAAAGTTAAGCTTTAAAAATTTTCAATTTTGTATAAATTGCGGAAAAGAAAATACCACAAATTCAACGTTTTGTTTAGGTTGTAATACAGATCTTAAAAAGGATAGCTATCAATGAAAAATTACAAAGATTTAGATATTGCTCATATCAAAAAAAATGAATATTCAGGTATTTATAATGAATCAATAAAGAATAACGAGAAGTTTTGGTCAAAAATATCAAAAAGAATTCATTGGTTTAAAGATTGGGAAAAAATATCAAATGTTGATTTTTCAAAAGGAGTTATAAATTGGTTTGAAAATGGAAAGTTAAATGTTTCTTATAATTGTTTAGATAGACATGTAGAAAATGGTAACGGGGATGATATTGCTTTAATATGGGAAGGAAATAACCCATCAGAAGATAAAAAATTTTCTTATAAAGAATTACTAGTTGAAGTTTCAAAATTTTCAAATGTTCTTAAATCCAAAAATGTTTTAAAAGGTGATAGAGTGTGTATTTATATGCAGATGATCCCTGAATTAGCTATTGCTATGCTTGCCTGTTCTAGGATTGGAGCAATTCATTCGATTGTTTTTGGTGCTTTTTCTTCTAATTCATTAAAAGACAGAATAAATGATTCTGAATGTAAGGTTGTTATTACTCAAGATACCGGTGTAAGAGGTTTAAAAGTAGATATTCCAATGAAAGAAAATGTTGATAAAGCTCTTTTAGATTGTCCTACGATTGAAAAAGTATTTGTAGTCAAAAGGACTTCAAGTGATATAAAGATGGATAAAAATAGAGATTTATGGTGGCATGAAGAAATGTCAAATATTTCAAAATTTTGTGAACCAGAATGGATGGATTCTGAAGATCCTTTATTTATTTTATATACATCTGGTTCTACAGGAACACCAAAGGGAGTTCTTCATACTACTGGGGGGTATTTAGTCTATGCTTCATATACTCATGAAATTGTTTTTGATTACCATAAAAATGATATTTATTGGTGCACAGCTGATATAGGTTGGATAACAGGTCACTCTTATATCATTTATGGACCATTATCAAATAGCGCTACTACTTTAATGTTCGAAGGTGTTCCTAATTATCCCGATTTTAGTAGGTTTTGGCAAATTATAGAAAAGCACAAAGTTAATATATTTTATACTGCACCAACAGCATTAAGATCTCTAATGAAAGAAGGAAATGATTTTGTTAAAAATACTGATAGGTCTTCATTGAAATTATTAGGCTCTGTTGGTGAAACAATTAAAAAGCCTGAATGGGACTGGTATTTTGAAATTGTTGGAGAGAAAAAATGTCCTATTGTTGATACATGGTGGCAAACAGAAACTGGTGGTATTTTAATTTCACCATTAGCAACATCAGATAATTTTAAAGCTGGTTCAGCTTTAAAACCTTTTTTTGGAATTGAACCAGTTATTTTAGATAATAATGGAAATGAGATAAAAGAAAACCCAGCTGAAGGCTTATTAGCAATTAAGAAATCATGGCCTGGACAAATGAGAACAGTCTATGGTAATCATCAAAGATTTTTTGATACTTATTTTTCTCAGTTTAAAGGTTTTTATTTTACTGGAGATGGTGCAAAAAGAGATAAAGATGGAGATTATTGGATTACAGGACGAGTTGATGATGTCTTAAATGTTTCAGGACATAGGTTAGGAACTGCAGAAATTGAAGGCGCAATTGGAGAACATAAAAACGTAGCAGAAGCTGCTGTTGTTGGTTTTCCTCATGAAATAAAAGGACAGGGAATTTATGCTTATGTAACTTTAATGACAGGCGTTTTACCTTCAAAAAATATTGAAGAAGAGATTATAAAAAAAGTTAAAATAATTATTGGACCACATGCAAATATTGATAAAATACAATTTTCTAAGGGATTACCAAAAACAAGGTCAGGCAAAATAATGAGGAGAATATTAAGAAATATTTCCGAAAACAATATTAATGATTTAGGTGACATTTCTACTTTAGCAGATCCTTCTGTAGTTCAATCACTTATAGATGGGAAAAAATAATTATTTTATTTTTTTGATTATTGCAATACCTTTATCATTATCATCAAGATAGTTAAATTCGAATGAGCTGTATTCTTTTTTCCATAGTTTTAGAGTTTTTTGTTCATTTTCTCTTCTAGCATCATCTAAAATTATAGTTGAACCAACTTTCATTTTATCTAACATCAGGGGTATTGCTGGATATCTCGGAAATTTAGAATTTTTAGTATTTTTTGGTGGTCCATCTATAACAAATAAATCAATATTTTCTTTAATTTTACAATTATCAATATCATACCATATAATGGATTTATTATTATTTAAATTATATTTTTTTAAAGGGGCATGAAAAACATCTGCAAATTTGGAAAGATTATGTTTTTTTAATTCATCCCGAGTTTGATTTGCATATTTTTCGCTATGATCCAGTGATATAATTTTACCTTTGCCAGTTTTTTTTATGCAGTAAGCAGCAATTATAGTTGATACTCCTGAGCCAGCCTCAAGAATTAGATTGGGATTATTTTTTTCTATAGTTTCTTTAATTTTATATATGTAATCAGGACTTGCTGCATAACCTCTAGTATTTGGTAATCTTTTTGTTATTTTTAAATCATTAAATAGCGGAATTAATATTTCAAGTTGTTTGTAAGATGTTCTTATTTCGTCAAAAGAATAAAGTTTAGAAAATAAATAATTCATAAGAAAAATAATAAATATAAATTCAAGATTATAAGTGATGTTAAGATATAAGCATAAAAATAAATATGATATACAAATAATACCTGATGTTATTAAACTTTTCTTTATAGATTTGTTTTTTTTCATTAATTTTTCCATTCTTCGTTACGCAAAAATTTTCTACTGTGAAATTCATTTGCCCAAGTATCAACAACTGAGCCCAAATCAATTGCAATACCATTGTATTTTTTTATGTAGTTACTAAATGGTTTTGCATATGCTCCTGCAGCTAAATACCATATATCAACTTTATTTGCATTTATTTTTATGAAATTTATAATATCATTATACTTTTTTCTACTCATTTTTAAATTAAATTTTCTTAAATCTCTTTTTGGTATTGATTTTTGAAATAATACTTTTGAATTAAATTTAAGAAAAAATGAATTTAGATTGAAATGTGAAATGAGGCCAATTTTTTTATTGGAGATTAATTGTTCAGCTATTGGGTTTTTAAGATTGTTTTTATTAGGCAGTTTTATAAATTCTAGTTGAAAATGATTATCAACATATTTCTGTTTGTTAAATGAAAAATATTCTGTTATTCTGGGCTCAAATTTTCTTACACTACTAGTGTATCCATAATAAAAATATTTTACAGGTACTCCAATATAGTCTGCATTGTGAAATGAATTAATTAGTTCTTTTCTGAAAAATTTTTGAAAGGAAATATTAAAATAACTTATATTGAAATGTCTTAATTTTTTAAGGTACTTTATTAATCTTATTCCTTTAACATTTTTATAACCAATTACTACATTTTCTCCATCACTTTTCCTAATAATTGAGCTTGGTATTTTTTTCTCTACCCTATCTTTTATATCTAAAAGTAATTGATTATTACTGATAGATATTTTGTATATATTTTCTTTATCCAATTGAATTTTCTTTAGTATCAATTAATAAAATATTAGGCTTCGAATGATTTAATATATTAGCTACTAATCGTCTTGAGCCATCCAAAATATAAATATCATCATTTTTAATTTTTGCTCCAATTAAATTAAGAGCTTTACCTGTAATATAGAGAGGATTTCCCATATCTTTTTTTAAAAGTAATTTTTTATATTTTTTGATATCATCGTATCTTTTTTTATTTGCATAATTTTCTAATTGAGTTATAAGATTATTTGTATTGACTTTTATGTCAATTGAAACTAGGTTAACTGTTATTAAATCCCAAAAATTATTGTTCCATTTAATATTACTAGACAATTGATATTTAAAAATTTTTTTTATGATTCTTTTAATAAAAAATTTTCCGTTCCAAAGATTACTGATTTTATATGTTTTAAGAAATCTATTTAGGTCAATATTTTCAATTATGGATAATATTTCAATTTCTAATTTGATTGATGAGTTTGGAATAATTTTTTGTCTAAAATTATGCATATTATTAAACTAAAATATATATGGGATAATAGCTTTTCTGTTTGGGGGATAATCAAATTTATTTTTATACCATTTATGTTGAGCGATAGCTCTTGGGAATAGATTTGCAATTGTCCATATTGCAAATAATAAACTTGGTAAAGACCAACACATTAATGCAAATCCAATCCATTCAATCATTTCTCCAAGATAGTTTGGGCATGAAATAAAATTATATAATTTTCCATTTGGTATTTGGTATCCTTTATTTTGATTTCTAATTTTTATCAAAATATTATCTGCATTAACATTAATTGAAACACCAATAATAAAAAATAATAAACCCATTATAAAATTAATATTTAGAAAATATTCATCTGAGAAAGCAGCTAAATTACCTAAATAATATCCGTTTGTAAATCCATTTATAATATTAAAAAAGATTGCTGAAAGGATTACAGATATTGGCATTTTTGATGATTTTTTCAATCTAAGAGGGAAAATAATACTTCTATTGATGTAGTGAAGTACCCATATTATTATTAAAAACCAATGTATAAATGTCTTTTCAATATCACCAGTATAAAAGAAATAAAATAAAAATAGCGGAGAAATTATTTCTTGAATAAACCAGCCAAGTTTATAATTAATCAAAACTCCATATTTTCTATCTGAAAATTTTCCATAGGGAGCTGTGATTTTAAAAAGTAATAAAAATGAAATTATAGCTAAAATAAGCCATGGAATTAATATTAGATTGTATAAATTTGATAACATTATTGTTTATAATTTAATAAAGATTTATATAAGTAATTTTAATTAAATGAATTTTAAACTAACTATATCATATGATGGATCAAATTTTTCAGGATGGCAAACTCAGCCGATTGAAAGAACTATACAAAGCGAACTAGAAAGAGTTATTTGTAATACTTTTAATAAAGACAATATAAAGCTATATGGCTCTGGAAGAACAGATTCTGGCGTTCACGCAATAGGTCAAGTTGCTAATTTTTTAATTAATGATACCAATATGAATTCTAAGCAAATTATGAGAGCAATAAATTCAAAAATTAAAAAAGATATCCATATTTTAGATTGTCAGAAAGTTGACAAAAATTTTCATTCAAGATTTTCAGCAGTAAGTAGAGAATACATTTATAAAATATCAACAAATTTTTCACCTTTCTCAAGAAAATATACATGGTATCAAAATTATAATTTAGATTTAGAAATATTGAAAGAATGCTCAGAAATTATTTTAGGCAAGCATGATTTTAGTAATTTTTGCAAGGCAACTTCTTTAAAAAAAAATAATTTATGTAATATAATAAAATCATCTTGGAATCAACTAGATGATATTATTTATTTTAAAGTTAAATCAGATAGATTTTTACATCATATGGTAAGAATGTTAGTTGGTACAATGCTTGAAGTTTCAAAAAACAGATTATCGGTACAAGATTTTAATAATTTATTAGATAAGCCAAATTCTAATAAAAGAGTGATTACAGCACCTGCATTAGGCCTATATTTATTAAAGGTAAATTATTAAAAATCTTTGTTTAAAAAATTAGTAATTTTATAATATATTTATATGTTGAATTTAATTCAATTTCACTTCTAAACATATAGGGATGTTCGATGATAGATAGATATTTCACAAAAGACATGAAAAGAATCTGGTCTGATCATAATCGATTTAAGACTTGGGAAAAAGTAGAAATAGCTGTAGCTGAAGTAATGATGGAGATGGGTATTGTCCCTAAAGAATCTTTCGAAACTATTAAGAAAAAATCAAAATTTTCAGTAGATAGAGTGCTAGAAATTGAGAAAGAGACTAGGCACGATGTTATTGCATTTTTGACAAATCTCGCTGAAAATATTGGTCCTGATTCAAGATATTTACATATGGGAATGACATCTTCTGATCTACTTGATACTTCATTGGCTTTACAATGTAAAGAGTCAGGTGAGATAATTTTAAAAAAATTGAATGATTTCCATTCAGTTTTAAAAGACAATGCAATTAAGTATAAAAAAACTTTTCAAATTGGACGTTCTCATGGAGTACATGCTGAACCAATAACGTTTGGTCTAAAAAATGCATTATGGAGTGAGGATATAAGAAGATGCATATTTAGGTGGGAAAATGCTTTGAAAAATATTTGTGTAGGCCAAATATCTGGAGCTGTAGGTACATATCAACATATTGACCCATCAATAGAGCAAAAAGTTTGTAAAAAATTAGGATTAGATGTAGAAACAGTTTCAAACCAAGTTATTCAAAGAGATCATCATGCAGAATTTTTAACAACGCTTGCATTAATTGGTTCAACTATCGAGAAAATTGCTATAGAAATTAGACATTTGCAAAGAACAGAAGTTCTTGAGGTTGAAGAGTATTTCTTGAAAGGACAAAAAGGATCTTCAGCTATGCCTCACAAAAGAAATCCGATTGTTACAGAAAGAATGACTGGATTTGCACGTTTATTAAGGACAAACGCTCATGCTGCTATGGAAAATATTGCTCTTTGGCATGAAAGAGATATATCGCATTCATCTGTTGAAAGAATAATTTTACCAGATTCTACATCTCTTGCTGATTATATGCTTGAAAAAATGACATTTTTATTTAAAAACTTTAATGTGTATCCAAAAAATATGATGAAAAATATTAATCTTACTAACGGCCTTATTTTTAGTCAGGAAGTCTTAATTGCTTTGATTAAAGAAGGTTTGAAAAGAGAAGACGCATATAAAATTGTACAAAAAAATGCAATGAAAGTTTGGGAAGAAAAATGTGATTTTAAAGAATTATTACTTGAAGATGAAGTAATTAATAAATACTTAAATAAAAAGGATTTAGATGAGCTTTTCAATTTAGACAAAATAATGATAAATATTAATAAAATATATAAGAGGATAAATTTAAAATGATAGAATCAATAAAAAGTCAATTAGATAATACACTTGAAAAAATAGATTTAAAAATTAGTGATGACCATTATAGTGGAAAAGTTAGAGAAAATTTTTATCTAGATGACAAAATTGTGATGAT
>MDSV01236800.1_pt1 | contig 11137 bp, 13 predicted proteins | sample 810851 | NCBI WGS metagenome assembly MDSV01 (sample SAMN05326640, study PRJNA326480) | marine metagenome | isolation source: seawater | place: Atlantic Ocean: North East | collected 2012 | reverse complement strand
GTAACTAATATCTTTCTCATTGGCACTTTAATTTTGTTGTATTAAATTTTTATATAACCGCTATAATATATCAATCTGTGATATATAAGTTATATTTTACAATATAAATGGAGAAATTAACCTAATGCAAAAAGAAAACATTGAGGCAATTTTAAAGGATTATCAGTGCCCCTACATGGGAACCGATCTAGTTAGCGGCAATACTGTTAAAGATATTACGGTAGATGGTGATAATGTTTCGGTAAAAGTTGTACTTGGATGGCCTGCTGAAGGGATTATGACTGCTTTCCATGAGAATCTAAATGCCAAGATTATGGATGCTTACCCTGATGTTAAGTTAACTCTAGATTTGAGTTATGAAATCATCCCCCATACGGTTCAAGGGAGTATCGAGAGAATCAAAGGTATCAAAAATATCATAGCCATTGCTTCAGGCAAGGGAGGGGTTGGTAAATCTACAACTGCTGTTAATTTAGCCTTAGCACTAAAAGAAGAAGGTGCAACTGCAGCAATACTCGATGCAGATATTTATGGGCCAAGTATTCCAAGAATGTTGGGCTTAAGTGGTCGCCCTGATTCTGAAGATGGAAAAAAATTAGAACCAAAAGTCGGTCATGGCTTGCAAGCTATGTCTATTGGCCTTTTGGTAGAAGAAGACACACCGATGATATGGCGCGGACCAATGGTCACACAAGCTTTAGAGCAGTTATTAACGGATACAAACTGGGAAGATGTAGATTTTTTAATTATTGATTTACCGCCGGGTACTGGTGATGTGCAGTTAACACTATGCCAAAAGATACCATTAAGTGGTGCGGTTATAGTTACAACGCCTCAAGATATTTCATTGATTGATGCTAGAAAAGGACTCAAGATGTTTGAAAAAGTCGAAGTCCCAGTATTAGGAGTTGTAGAAAATATGAGTACGTTCATATGCCCTAAATGTGGAACTACAGAAAGTATTTTTGGTGAAGGTGGCGGTGAACAGCTAGCGAATGAAAATGATGTAAAACTATTGGGTGAACTGCCACTTCAAAAATCTATCAGAGAAGAGATGGATAAAGGTACCCCAACAGTCTCAGAAAATCCGGACACTCCAACATCAATGGCTTACAGAGAGATAGCACGTAAAATGGCAGCTACTTTATCTATGCGCAAGAAAGATTATTCGTCTGCATTCCCTAAAATTGTTATCCAAAACGATTAGATTATAGATAATGTTTTGGTATCTATTACTTTAAACATAGCTCTATGTTTAAAATTCCTGCGTTCACATAAATAAAATAAACCTAATTACTCATATTTGTAGGATCATTATGTCAATCTTTATAAAATAATTAGCTTAATTGATAATATATTAAATAATATATTAATTATTATTTGATTTATATTAATTATATATGTTATATTATATTGGATTATATATTTAATAACGTTTTAGGCATTGATATATATAAAAAACAACATAAAGTATAAGGTATTACCAATGATTGATAAGAAAACAAATATGAGAACACCTGATGAGAGCATTAAAGTAGCTAAAAGAAGAGTAGAAAATGTTTTAAAACATCTTAAGCTGATCGGAAACTTATCTAATAGCTATTATAGTTTGACTGACTCTCAAATAAGAGACATTGTTGGTGCGTTAGATAGTGGAGTTAAGGATGCGACAAAGAAACTCCGCAATAAGTCTAATAAGTCAAGTGGATCTAATTTATTCAACCCTAAATGGTGATTTATTATGAGTTTTGATAAATTTAATGTTATTTTTGAAAAAAACAAGAATTATACAAATGATGGTTCATTTGGAATACCTGAATTTACTGAAAATAAAGATGAAGCGCTTAGACATTTTGGAAAAGAAAATATACAGAATTCTCTAGATGCTCGTTCATTGCTTACAAGCAATCAAGATTCCTCTGATACTAATTCTCCTCACACACCTAAACCCATAAAGCTTCATTTTAAATATATGTCAAATTCAGATTTATCTGACGATGCCTGCAAAGAACTTAATAGATTAAGAAAAAATCTTATTAATGCTGGAAATCCTGCAACCATAAGATCCCCGCTCGAGGATCAAGAACTCAAGCCATCGTGTCTTATAATTCATGAAGAAGGAACAACAGGATTGACTGGTGATTATGATAAAAAAAGCTTTGAAGATATGATAGATGCGTTAGAACAAGATCAATCGGGTGGCAAAAAGCTAACTGATGATGAGAAAAAAGAATTAGATGGTCAAAACTTCCTCTCACTAACAAGGACTACAGGAGTTTCATATAAGCAAGATGATAAGCTAGGGTCAAGAGGTGTGGGTAAATGGACTTTATGTTACGCATCAAAAATACGTACTTTCTTATTTATTACAAAACGAGAGACTGATAGCAAGACGTTGATCGGAGGCGTCACTCGCCTATCAAATCCTTTTTCTAAACCTAACAGTTCTGAAGGTCAGTACCTACCTCTTGGAACATGGGGTCAATTTGATTCTGATGGATGGGGTAGGGATGGAAGCTTACCTATTTCAGATGAGAAGAATAAGGAGTTTATTGAAAATTATCAAAAGCTATTTAATATAGATAGGTCAAAACCTGGAACAACTTTTATTATTCCGTTTATTGATGATGAGTATGACAATGTTAGAAAAACCTTATACATGAACATAGAGGCATTTTATAGATCGTTCCTGAGAGAAGATATTATACTATCTCACGAAGGGTGTCATGATGGAAAAAAATTAGGTGATAAAAATAAACTTGAGTTAACAAAATATGATTCTGAGAATTTAGGTGATTTTCTAGAAAATGTGCTATCAAATAACATAATTTCACATTTTTTTGATTTTGATAAAAAACATCAGAAAAACTTAAAAAATCCAGATTTTACATTAAAAACTACTGCTTGTGATAATGAGATCTTAAATAGAGAGGATTTTGAAGAGGGTGACTTTGATGCTTTTATCGATGCATTTAAATCAGGTGAAGTAGTTACGATAAAAGTACCTGTTAGTGTACCACTGAAAAATGGTGATATAGAAAGTGAATATTTTGTAAGTATCAAAAAAGCTGATGAGCTAGGCTCAATTCTCGGAAAATGGAAAAGAGTTTTTAGGGATGTTTATCATGTGAGCAATGCCTTAGACTTTACTAACCCAATTAAGATAAGTAAAACCGAAAAGCATTTTTGTATTGTAGAAGCCATTAAAAATACTCCAATGTATACTCTGTTAAGAGAATCTGAAGGAGAATCACATCAAAGATTGCAGGAAGATAATGTAAAACTGGCTCTTAATTACCATCATAAAAAAACGCGACCTATTATCAGGGCATTTATCCGATCTTATACATCACTTGTTGCAATGCTAAAAAGTGAAATTAAAAAACAGGCTAATACATCAATAGGACTCAGATACTTGAAGCTAAAATCTGATGAATCAATGATTAAGAAAGGTGGGGTAGACAGTAAGTCTGGCCAACAAGGCAAGACAACTAAAAAGAAAAAAAAGAAAAAAATTTTTGGGCTACCATATTTACTAGATACGAGAAAAAATTCAAATAGGGATGGTTTTTCTTGGCATATTAATAAGGAAATACCTGATTATGATCAATATTTTACAACGCCTATAGAGTGGAGGATAGATTTTCAAGCTGTAAATAGACTTGGTAAGCCTGATAAATTAGTAAGTAAATGTATCGACATTAGAGATGCGTCTAAGTTTCAGTTTACATTAAATGGTGTTAAAGAATTTAGGGAGAGAGAGCGCAATACCATCTATATACGAGCAGACAATCCTGATTTTATTTTCAAATTAAAATATAACTTACCAAGTTTCTTACAAAAAATTGTCACTAGGTATAAGGCAGAGAGAATGAAGTAATGTCAGAAGGAATATTTACCACTAGAAGTAAAACTACGTCTAATTCAAGATATATTATTATAAATCCGGAATTAGATTATCAGGGTAATATTATAAAGCTACTATTCACTGATAAAGATATTCGAGTTCTAGAAAGTTCAAAGGCCGAGGAGATAAAAGTATGTGTCGAGGCATGGAGTAATAATTTATCAAATATTGAAGAAATAAATATAAAAGATATTGTTAACAACAAATTATTTGAATTTGAATTTAGTTCTATCGGGCAAAGATATTTTGAGTTCTTTGGATATAATATAGAAACTGGATTAAAAGAGTTTTCAACAGGAGTAGTCTCGGCATATGAAGATACTGCAGGGTCGAAAGGTGGCGATGGTCAAGAAAGTGAACCGAATGTAATACCTCCATTTGAAATATCTATAAAACCAGAACAAGATGCTCCATGGCTATATTCACACCAAATATCATTCGAAAGATTTATAATACATGTTAATTCTGAACAATTTCAGGATGTAATGGAAAATAATGATGGGTTTGCTTCACTGATGTCACATTCTTTTATGGTAACCGCTCTCACTAGATGTGCTTATGATTTTGTATACGATGATGGCACTTTTGAGAGCAGTAAACTATATAAACATTTTATGATGATCGTTAGAGAGTTTAGTAAATTTGAAACTAGCCCAAACCATGGTGATGACTATGAAGATGCTGACCCTGATGAAAAGTTTAGTTCATGGGAAGAATGGATAAATTCTACAACAGGAATGTTTTTTAGAAAAATAAATAAGGATAAAAAACAGTTTTACGAATTCCTTGCAGATTTTGGAGGAGCAAATGATGAATAAATCAATAATGAGTCCTATTAGAGAATTCAATAGCGAGGGTAGAAAAAAATATTTTGAAATTATATCAAGATGTAGAGAAAGTTCTGAAGTTCTAGATAATGAAAGATTAGATCTAAAAAAAAGTATTACTAAAGATATATCACCGAATCAAAATAAACTTCTAAAAAATAAAGAATATAAAATATTTTGGGATAACTATGTAGAAAAAAAACAAAAACTAAAATCAGAATTATTAAATGATATTAGATCTTTATTTGTTGAAAAAAACTATACAAAAATCAAAAGTAAAAACGAAATAGATAGCTCAAAAATATTTCAAGATAGATACGATATGTGCATTTATCTAGAAAAATCATTAGATCAAATAGGTTCAATGAGAGAAAGATGGGGTGTATTAGAGTGGGTTTCAGCATTTTACTCTGAACAGCTCCTTAGAGATATCAATGAGTCCAGCCCTATTATTACTACAGACTGGCATATCTGTATGCAGAATGACATTGAGCCATATGATAACTCACAAACGTTTGGATCGAAAAATAATAATGTTTTAAAGAGGCATATGCTACATCATCATTACTTATACTTTAAAAAGTATAGAGGCCATCCAGATGAATCTGAAGTTATAAGATATCTAAAACAAGAAAAAGAAAAACCATGGCAGAGGTTGGCAAACAATTTTGGAGACTATTTTGAACAATGTTATGCGGGAAAACGAGAAAGACTAACAATTAATCTTATTAAGTACATAAACCGTAAAAAATGTACAAAAAAAGGCGGCGATGCCTACACACAGCTATGGAAATACCAAGAGTTCATTAAAGAAGATTATCATGCTGATATGATGAAGTATGAATCTTTTGAAGAAAAAATGGATCAAATTAGAGCAGAAGTAAAATCTAATAATTAGATTTAAAAATATGATAATATAAATAATGTCTCATCAGTTAGAACTCACAGAAGAATTAGCGATCCAAAAAAAAGACTATGAGCGTGAGCAAAAGCTTAAGCTATCTGGTAAAACATCTGAAAAAGCCAAGGAAGAAAAAAAGTCTAATCAAAAATTTCGGATGCTTTATGGTAAACCGCAAAGGCCTTTAAGAGTTGGCAGTCTCTTTTCTGGTATAGGTGGTTTTGAGCAGGCTTTAAAACTACTTAGAGTAACGCATGAAGTAACTTTTGCCTGTGATTCAGACCCATTTGTAAAACAATCATATCTTGCAAATCATGGTAAAAATCTCAATGAAGAGGACTGGTATGATGATGTAGTAGATTTTGCAGAGAATCATGCAGATAAATATAATAATAAGGTTGACCTTTTAGTTGGCGGACCACCTTGTCAATCATTTTCTATAATTGGAAAACATGGTGGATTAAATGATGATAGAGGAAATTTAGTTTTTGATTTTATCCAAGTAATTAAAAAAATACAGCCTAGAATATTCATTTTTGAAAATGTTAAAGGATTGTTAATGATTAATGATGGCCATGCATGGGATGTTATTAAGGAAGAGTTTCATAATTTAGGTTATAAAATAGACTGGAGATGTTTAAGTGCAAGAGACTTTGGTATTCCCCAAAGCCGTGAAAGATTATTTGTAATTGGTTTTAGAAATAAATCAATTAATTATGCATGGCCTAAACCTTGGACCCTAGATAAAGTAATGCATGATTTATTAGAGGAAAATACTGATAAAAAATATTTACTACCTCCCAAAGGAGTTAAATTTGTTACAAATCCAGAGAATATAAAGAAGAGATACACAAATGTTGATCAGAAAATACAAAGCACTCAAAAAGCCAATCAACAATTTAACTGGCATGGAGATTTTATAGAAGTAGATCATGAAACTTATATGGATCGATATACATTAAGTAAAGATGTGCGTGATTTTGTTATGGAAAAAGGATCTGGCTCATTTCAAGCTAGTCCTGATAAAGATTTAGAGGTCGCTCGGACTATATTGTCAACTAGTCATAAGATGCATAGAGCTGGTGTTGATAATTATGTAGAGCGAAAAAAAGAATCTCGGAAAAATCATGAATTAATTATTAGACGCTTAACTCCAAGAGAATGTTTAAACTTAATGGGCTGGGTCAATAAAAAATATGAACCAATAGATTTTAAAATAAAGTATAAAGATAAAATTATGAGCGACACTCAACTATATAGACAAGCAGGTAATAGTATTGTAGTTTGGGTTGCAGCTCAAATAATTTCTACTATCAGGTTTGATCAACTAAACCTAAAATAAAAGGCGTCCCGCGTAAAAATATTATACAATAGGCTCATATGGCAATTAAATCAGATAAATGGATCAAGGAAATGGCTAAAAATCATATGATGATTGAGCCTTTTCAGGCTGATCAAGTAAAATCAAATGATAGCGGTAAAATAGTTTCTTATGGCACATCAAGTTATGGTTATGATGTTCGTTGTGCGGATGAATTTAAAGTATTTACTAATATAAATTCAACAATGGTTGACCCAAAAAACTTTGATGATAAAAGTTTTATAGACATTAAATCTGATGTTTGTACAATTCCACCGAACTCTTTTGCTTTGGCTAGGACTGTTGAATACTTTAGAATACCCAGACAGATTTTAACCTTATGCCTTGGAAAATCTACTTATGCTAGATGTGGAATTATTGTCAATGTAACACCATTGGAGCCAGAATGGGAAGGACATGTAACCCTAGAATTTTCAAATACAACATCACTGCCTGCAAAAATATATGCTAATGAGGGTGTTGCTCAATTTATTTTTCTAGAGTCTGATGAAGTTTGTGAAACATCTTATAAGGATCGAGCAGGCAAATATCAAGGACAAAAAGGCGTGACCTTACCAAAAACCTAATTTTGACAGAACATATAATCAATCAAATGTTACAAAAAGACTTCCATAATAAGGAAGTATGGAATAACTCCCTTGAACAATTTAATGATAAAAATATATTTCAATCATATGAATGGGGTGAACTAAAGAAACTTGATGGATGGGATGTACTGCGTATAACCGTTAGTGATAACGAGACACTTAAATATATTTTGATGGCTCAAGTTTTAACAAAAAAGATTATGGGATTCAAGATTGCTTGGTGTCCTGGTGGCCCAATAGTCCAATGTGACAATAACAAAAATGGAATAAGCGCTCTAGAAAAATTTCAAGAGGAAATCTTTGAGGAAAATATCTTAAATCTAAGATGTAAGCCTTATATGTCTAACAACGAAGCAAACCAAAAGATATTTTCAAATATCCCAAAATCTCAACATTTTTTTACAAGCCCTAAAAGTAATATTATTCAAATCCACGCGGGTGATAATTTCTTAGGCCAAGTAAAAAAAAAGCATCGATACTATATCAAGCAATCTGAAAAATCTAATGTTATTTGGAAAGTATGCTCCGGCAAAGACACTGCTAAAGTGTTTAATACCGTTTATGATGAAATGAAAAAGAATAAAAAATTGAAACTACCAATCATAGATATAAATACTTTTTCTGAAATCCTAGGTCTTAGGGAAGATGGTAAACCACGATTTTTTGCCTATGCTGGTTTTGAAAATAATATTCCAGTTTGTGTATGTCTTATTAGCCTTTTAAGTAATAAAGCTTTTTATCATTATGCGGCATCTTCTAGTCGAGGTAGAGATATTTCAGCTTCATATGGGATGATTTATAATTTAATCAAACAATTAGCAGACCTTTCTATATCAGAATTAGACTTTGGCGGCATATCTATAGATGGATCAACTTCCGGAGTTGACTTTTTTAAGCTTGGGTTTAATGGCGATGAGATTTTGAAGCTTGGGGAATTTGATATACATAAATCTAATTTATATGGTTATCTTTTCGATAAATTATTATGGTTCAAAAAAAATATATAGAGGAAAATATCATGAATGTTAATACAATTAAGTGGGCTAGCACTTTTTTCATCTTATCAGGAATTTTTATGGCACAATTTGAAATGTACCCATATTATATATTTGCACACTCATTAGGTGCAGTTGGTTGGTTGGTTTCAGGATATCTGATGAATGATAAGGCTGTAATGACAAATTTCGGTTTGCAAATACCAATATTCATTGTTGGTTACATCAATTATTTTCTAAATTAGATCAATATAGTTCAATATAACGTAGATCTATGTTTGCATTGAAATTTCTTCCTATAGCTACAATCCCTAGTGTCTGAATATCGATGGATGAAACATTTGATGGCTGATAAAAATTTGATTTTTTAAAATCTCTTAAAGGCAATTCAATTATTTGCCAATCATCTGTCGCAGTAAATGTTGCTTGATAGTATTGCCATGGGAGAAGTAAATATTTTGTTCTTATGTGAACAGCATATTCCTCGTTATTCCCTCTGACCTGAATTCTTATACCCTTAAATAATTTTCCATCAGGATGATTATTAATTCTTGTTCTAAATTGTAAAAAACCACCATTATTTTCTGTTGAGACATTACCTCTCATATTATAATGAGAATTTTCACCATCCAATACAACTCTAAAACTCCCCTCTGAGACACCACCCATAACTTTATCTGTTACAAAACACCATTTGTCAGATGCATCCTCACAAAAATCGGCTTCTTCAGCTTGCCCATGTTTAGTAGAATTTCTCATATCATCAATAATCATTGCATCTGCCACTGTGATTTTTCCATATATCATTAGTATAGAAAAAAATATAATATAAATATACTTACCTAAAGGATATACATTGCCATTCATTATGTTTTGCCATTTCAATTAATTTATCGTCACCATCTACTACTATAGCTGTTTTTACCTTTTCAAGAAGTGGTAGATCATTGAATGAATCACTATAGAATGTTGCATCTGTGAAGCTATAGTTATTTTTATTTATCCATGACTCCACTTTCTGAACTTTGCCTTCTCTAAAACAGGGAACACCATCCACTTCTCCTGTAAATTTATTATCTTTAATTACAAACTCTGTTGCTATTAGATTATCAATACCAAATAAATCAGCGATCGGCCTTGTAACAAAACTATTAGTAGCCGTCGCTATAATAACTGGCCCTTTTGATTTACAAAGAGCAACTTTCTCAATAGCTTTATCTAACATCATTGGTTTAATCTTATCTTTTATAAATCCTTTTCTAAGTTCTAGAAGGTCATTCCAGTTATTTTGCATTAGTGGTTGCAAACAAAAGTCCAGAAAGCGATGTATATCTAAATCACCATCATAATAATTATTATAAAATCTCTCACTTTCGGATAAAAAATCTTCAGATACTACTTTCTTGTCAACAATATACTGTCCCCAAGCTCTATCGCTGTCTCCAGCTAAGAGTGTGTTGTCGAGATCAAATATGGTTAAGTTAGGCATATACTAGCATATAATTTCCAATATATTTTATCATCTATTTTGTAATTAGAAATCTATATTTTACTTATTCTCCTATAACTCAAGACCATGTATATATTAAGTTAATTAATGTTTTGTTATACTGAATGAGAATGAATAAGAAAAATTATAGAAAAGGGGTAGGAATTATCGTTATGAATGAGCGTGGCCAGTTTTTTTTAGGCAAAAGAATTGGTGCACAAGCATGGCAATTTCCTCAAGGCGGAATCGATGAGGGAGAGTCACCTGAAAAAGCTTTATACAGAGAGTTATATGAAGAAACAGGTATTCAAGAAGAAAAAGTAGAAATTATTTCAGTCAGCCGCAAATGGCTTGTTTATCATATCCCTCATGTTTATCAGCGATTTAACAAAAAATATGATGGTGCGATGCAGAAGTGGTTCCTTTTAAAATTTACAGGTACAAATGAGGATATAAATCTTAATGTGTTTAATCATGCAGAGTTTGATGGCTGGAAATGGGCTGATAAAAATACTGCTATAAAAAATGTCATAAGATTTAAAAAAGCAGTTTACGAAAGTATATTTAGTGAGTTTTCAGATATTCTAAAAGGGTTTAAAAATAACTAGGTATGTGATCACAAATAGTATCAATACTGGTACTTCATTAAATATCCTGAACCAAACATGCCCATGCTTGTTGTTATCATTTTTGAAATCATACATAATTTTGCCACACCATATATGATAGACCGCTAATAGAATAACTAAGAAAATTTTAAGTTTTAGCCAAAAAAGCATCTCATGATATTGAATTAAATATACACCAAATATAATGGTCAAAATCCCTCCTGGCGTCATTATCCCCCAAAACAATTTACGTTCCATTATAATGAATCTATCATGTGATATTTTATCATCAGACATGGAGTGATAAACAAAGAGTCTAGGAAGGTAGAATAGCCCAGCAAACCAAGTCACCATAAATACGATATGTAACGTTTTGTACCACAACATGTTTATTATTCTACCTTTAAATGTATAATGTGACTAAGTAAATATGGTTACCTTT
>MDSV01189658.1_pt1 | contig 11137 bp, 10 predicted proteins | sample 810851 | NCBI WGS metagenome assembly MDSV01 (sample SAMN05326640, study PRJNA326480) | marine metagenome | isolation source: seawater | place: Atlantic Ocean: North East | collected 2012 | reverse complement strand
TATATTTTTTGTCATTTTATTTAAAATTTTTGCCGCTAAGTTTTTTTTTGGAATATGTTCAATAACATCAATCATTAAGATCAAATCATAGTCTTTTTCTCTACAATCCTCTAATGAGCAATTTAAAAGTTTGTTAATTTTTGGATTATTTTCTTTTTGGATTTTCAACATTCCCGCTGATAAATCCAGACAATCTATTATTACATTTATACCTCTTCCCAGAAAAAATTCCATAACCATTTTACCGATTATACCTGCGCCCCCACCTATATCAAGTATTTTAATTTTTTTATCTTGAATTTTTATTCTTTCTAAGAATTTTATAATGTTATTAAATTTAAACTCTGAATCCTCAATATGAATTGTTGGATTATTTTCAAGATAAGTATTGTCATTATATATATCAGACATCTACTAATTTTTTGTTATTAATTCCTTTAACCATATGTTTTTCCAATTACTATCACTAATACAAAATTTTGATTTAAATTTTGTTATAATTTGTTGTGTTGAATCTTTTAACCACCAATCATCTATTGAGTCATAATATTTATTAATGTGAGTTGATGCCAGTTTAGGGTTATCAAAAATTATGTTAGCATCCTTCAATTCAAGGAAAATATCAATCACCTCATCTCGTAAATAATCTTTAAAATTTGATAAAAATAGAACAGTAGGTATGTTCATTGAAATAGATTCAAGAAAAGGAGTGCCAAAATGATTCGTAAGATGAATTTTGGATTTATACAAACTAGTATGAAAATCTTTAATTTTATCTTCTTTTAATCTATCATTTAGTTGCATCGTTATTAAATTATCTTGTTTAAGCTCCCTTTTAACCAAAGATTTCTTTATTTCAGGCAATAATCCTTTCAGTACTTTATTTGAATCTTCAATAATATTTTGTTTTTCAATAAAATAAAGATGAATTGTTTCTGATAATCCTGAGTAGTTAGTAACTGAGGGGAACGTGAAAACTATTCTAGATCTTGATTTATAATTAGTTTCTTTATTAAGCGATAATTTAGGATGGGGCAACTTTAAATCTCCCCAGCCCCAGGTGTAATATTTATCTGCAACTGATCTTTCATATTCTTCAGCTGAGATTAATCTAAATGTTCCATAACCATTTCCATGTTGAACTATAGAAAGGCTATTGTTTGGATTAAAGGCCACGATATATTTAAAAAATTCATTTGTGTGTATTGAATTGGCTGTAAAGAAACCTTTACATTTTTGATGTTTTGAGTGCCATTCTTTTGATTTTTCCCTTAAATCATAAAAGCTCTCTAGATAACAAGTTGGAATAAACTTAAACAATATTTTTGAAGAAATATTTAGTAATTCACTACTATTCTCATGATTAAAAGAACCTAATTCTTTTCGTGTAGAATAATCTAGATAATTATTGCTTTCATTTTTAGTAAACTCATAGTGAATTATTTTGCCTTTACTTTTTAAAAAAAACCAAATTGAGTTGAAAATATATTTTCTTGTATAATATGGATCTACTACCAAAATAAAATCATCAAATAATATTTTATTTATTTTCACTAAAATTCGTCCCAATAGCGGCTTTATACTTTTTTTGATTTTAATAAAAAAACTTGTTTTTAATTTTTTTTCTTTTTTCTCTTTTGATAGATCAAAGTTTGTTTTATTTATATTGTTTTTTAAGTTTATAATTGAGGAAAATAATTTTTGATTAAATAAATCATCAGAATATGATTTCTGATAATACGAATTAGAATCTGAACTTAACTCATAATTAAAGTCACTAGTCCTAGTCGAAATGTTTGGATATAGGTCTATTGCATTATTCACTAAAATAATTTTCTCAAATACATTACTTACAAAGTGAAAGAGCCATCTTCCAATTATAATTTTATAATATTTTTTGTTTTCATTAATTTCAAAATGTCGATTGTAAGTATTAGTTAAATCCATTAATAAAGATTCTGTTACATTATTTATCTCTTCATAAATTTCTTTAATTTGATTTGCTTTAAATGGATATTCAATTACTTCTAAATTCTCTGAGTTAATTGTTTTTGATTTTAAACACCAATCGGCAATAAATAAATATTTATCAAAATCGTCATCTAGTTCCTCTATTGATGTTTTAATTAGTTCTTTTGTCAAAATTCAACTAGTAATTATTATTTATTTTTTTTTCAATGATTTTCAAACTACTTGTTGTTTTATGAAAAAAATAAGAGTAGTCAAACTGAGTAGACTTCTTATTAAATAATCTTTGATACATTGATAAAATTAAATCCACAGAATAAAGAATTTTAAGAAAGAACTGGTCAAATAAAATTGACTTTCTTGATTCATAAATTAAATCCTCAAAAATTGTATCAAAAACATTCTTATTCTTACCCATAAAGTTTTTATTTAAAACCTCCTGGAACTTACGGTTTTTAACAATATTTAAATTTTTGTCAAAAAGAATACTGAAGAAGTCATTCATATTATCTGGATTATGACTTGAATCATAAACTGATTTTAAAATAGGGTCAAATTCGGCTGTTTTATCAGTTGTGTCGATTAGATTATCAATTGAAATTACCGGTGTATTAGTCATTGATGCATCGATGAATGTGGTACTCGCAAGTCCAACTATTTTACAACACTTAGAAGCCCAATCAGCAACATCATAATCATTATTTAGTTCAAACCTTTTCCCAAATTTATTTGACAAAATATTATATGTCTCTGGGTCTTCATTTGGATGTGGTCTGTAACTGATTGTGATTTTTGAACTTTCAAAAATTCTTTTAAAAACTTTCATGTAAAGCCACAAGGCTTTTGTTTCAGTCTGAGATCTAGATAAAGTTTTATCAATTTCTTTGTTTAAATCTTCAACTAGAAAAAACCAAACATTACTTCTTTTATATAGATCATTGGTTGCTGGAAATCTTCCAATAAAGCCAATTTTATTTTTGTCCCTAGTGTTTTTTTCTGAGTAAGCTCTATCTATCGGAAATTTATTATAACCAGTAATTTTAAGTTTATTTATATCATCTATTTTTCGATTTTTTTTAAACCATCTATATGGATGTTCTCCCCAAAAATAAATTGAAGTTAAATGGTTATAGGTGTAGTCGTCTGGATACATTACATCGTACTCACTATCAAAACCATATCCCTCTGCTGGCATGAAATAAATTTTTGAATTCCCTTTAATTACAGAATTAATTATTCCCTTTGGAATTATATCTATTTGACCAATCAAAAAAAGCTTTTTTGGAATGAGAATTTTTAAAAATTTATTAAGATTTCTCCTAGAACATATGATTGACTTAATCCCTGACTTTTCAAGCTTTTTTTTTATTATATAACAAGTAGAAAAATCTCTTTTAAGAGAGTCAGAATAGAGAAAGATTACATTTGTTAATATAGCCATTTTAAAATCTAAAAAAAATTAACGTTTCGAAACTGACATTAAAAGCGTATCACACATTTTGAATTTTCTCAAGATTGAAATATAATCTGAGTTCATCTTATTATCAAAAAAAGACCATATTTTATGTCCTCCTGGTTTTTCTTCAGACAACCAATACAAGTGATTCGAAAGCGGATATCTTTGAATTTGTTCTACCCAATTGACTTTCATATTTGCCATTTTAGCAAGCGTTTTTAAATTTTTTTCATTGAATAGATACAAATGCTGACTCCAATAAGTGAATTTTTTGAATGCCTTTGATTTATAGAAGGATATTAAAGCATCATCAGAGTTTGGTACTTCAATAATAATTTCTCCGCCATCTTTTAATAATAACTTGAGCTTGATAAGTTCATCGATTGGATTTTTTAAATGTTCAAAAACATGAAAAGCAGTAATAATATTAAATTTTATGTTATCCTTAACAATCAAGTTGTCAACACTTTCAAAGACATTAAGATTATTTTTTTTGAAATATGTTTGAAATTTTTTTTCAATTTCAATACCATATGAAGTATTTGATATTTTTTTTATCAACTTTAGAAAACCACCATTACCAGAACCAAAATCTAAAATATCTTTATTTTTAATTTTATCGAATAAGGCTTCGTATCTCCTTTTGTCATCAGTAAATGTTTCTTTTTGCCAATTATTGATTTTAATGTCATTTTTATGCATCCCTGAATTTTGATAAAAAGCTTCATTAATGTGTTCTGTTTTATCCAACGTAACTAGATCACATTTTTTACACTTAATAACATTTAAGTCTTGATTATCCCTAACCCCTTCGTGGATTATTTGAAATTCTTTTGAAGAGCACAGGTGGCAAATCATGATATTTTATCAAAAAATTGGGAGTCTGAAATTGCTTTATCATCGATTAAAAGATCGAAATCTGGCTTTTCTCCAATATTAAGTTCATGATATAAGACACCCCAATCGCTTAGTTGGTTAATTGTTAGATCTCTATAATTAATTTTACTTACAGATCCTCTAGCTGTATAAATTGTAATAATATTTCCTTGATCGTATAATTCATTTATTTTTTTTATTCTTAGTTTCAAGGGTTGCGAATTTGAATAATCAGTCCCTTTTGTTTTACAAAGAGTATTATCAAGGTCTACATATATTTTCATTTAAGTCCTTTTAATATTGTTATTTTTCAATTTATCCATAGAACCACTCTCAGAATAAAAAATTTTTTTCTCAGGCTGACCAAGGCATTCTATTGCAGAATAAATTCTCTTTTTTAACATGCTCATAGCGTGAACCTCTAGACTTGCCTTCTGATCACTTCCCCACATGTTATGATCTAATGTAACGTGTCTTTCTATTACCTTAGCCCCTAATGTTGAAGCTATAACAGAAGGCGTAAGATCTATTTCGTGACCGCTGTATCCAACTGGACAATTATATCTATTTATCATAAATGGGATTAAAGAAATATTAAGTTCGTTGTTTGGTGCGGGATAAGAACTATTAGTATGCATTATACAATAATCATTAGAAAATTTTCCCAATGTATTAACAATCTTGTCTGACTCTTTTAAATTTGTCATCCCAAGGCTAATTAATATTGGAAAATTTGATTTACATGCCTCTTCCAAAAATTCAAATGAACAGTTAACTGCGCTGGGTATTTTTAAAAATTTTGTTTTAGGATAGTTTTCTATAATAAATTCTAAACTATCAAAATCCCAAACACTCGCGGACCAATCTAGGGGCTTACTATTACAATATTTGTCAATTTCATCATATTCCTTTTTGTCAAATTCAACTTTATATTTATAATCAATATATTTCATTTTACCCCAAGGTGTTTCTCTCTCAAGATTTTTTTGTTTTTCCGGAACACATATGTCAGGATTTCTTTTTTGGAATTTTGCACAATCCCATTCTGTTGAATAAACTGCATCCAAAAGTTTTTTTGCAATATCAATGTCTCCATTGTGATTAATACCAATTTCAGCAATTAAATAAGGTTTGTTAATTTGTTTAAACATAATTACATTCTTTTATATAATTCAATAATTTTTTCTTTTGGAAATTTTGATCTCCATTTAGTCCCTAAAGCATTTTGTAAGGGTCTTTCCATTTTTAGAGTCATATCGACCATTCTATTTAATTTTTTGTCATCAATATTTTTTGTCAAGTTTTTAGGTAGAATTATATTGTGTTTTTTTAAAATATTTAAAAATACCCCGTAATGCTCTGAATAATATTCATTCAAAACATTAAACACTATGGTATTTGCGAACCCGTGCCTTAAATTAAACTCCAAACTTAGCCCATAGGAAAGGGCATGACAAATACCTACTTCTGAATTAACTATTGAAACCCCGCCTAAATAAGAAGCAGTAAGAATTTTTGAAAGATTGATCTCTTTCGAAAGTAGACTGTCCATACATAATTCTAATGCTTTATCAGCTATTGAACCGGATAATTCATTTTTAAAAGTCCCCTGAAAGCTTTCAACACAATGAATGAAACAATCCATGGCTGAATAAATAAAAGTCTCTTTGGGAACAGAACTTAAAAGTGAATCATCAAGAATAATTGAATTGAACATTGAATGATCGCTATTTATCCCCATTTTTTTTGTTGGAGACGTTAAAACTGCTGTTCTGCTTGCTTCTGAACCTGAACCAGCTATTGAAGGAATACCAATTTTAAAAATTGATTCTTCACTTACTAAGTCCCACCCTTGATAGTTCTCTGCTTTCCCCTCATTATTAAAAAGTATCGATAATGATTTCCCAACATCCATTGTAGAACCTCCTCCAATTGCAATTATTACTTTAGGCTTTTTACCTTTCCTTAAATCTAAAATTTCCTTCTTGAAATCATCTATCTGACTAGTCTTAGGTTCAGATTTTTTAGATTCAAAAATTAAGGTTTCTAAATCATACTGATCAAATACCTTAAAAGAATGATCCTTGAAAAACTCGTCAATTACTAATAAAACATAATGATTTTTTAAATCAAATGGGATTAATTCGGCTATTCTTAATATTGAATTCTTTCCAAAAATTATTTTGGGAACTTGTTTGAATGGTCTAAATATCATTTTGATAATTTTTAAAGAGATGTTTTAAAATTGTCAAATCAATTTTATCATCTATCTCGTATGTGAATTGCTTTTCATTAATATATAATTTTGGATTACTCCCATTCCATAAACCAACATCTACTAGTCTTTTTGGTAAAATATATAAACTGCCATCGTCATAAAAGAACCCTTTAATTTCTTGCCGTCTTTCATTTAGATGTGTCCCAAATTCGATTTGTTTACAGATATATCCTGTAGCTAAGTTTGATGATTTACTTTGCACATAGGACTTATAACAATCGTCAATTAATCTTTTTTTTCTTAGAGGTGAAGTTGGCTGAAGGACAAAAAGGTTATCGTATTCATTTAAAAATTTAGAGTGATATTTAAGAACTTCTATTGTTTTTGTGTCATCCTGAGAAAGGCTTTCAGGCCTGTATAAAACCTCTGATCCACAATTTTCAGCTACAATAGCAATTTCTTTTGAATCTGTTGAAACAACAACTCTATCAATACATTTTGAAGCTTTGGCGCTTAAAATAGACCAATATATCAATGGCTTTCCCATAAAATCTATAATATTTTTATTTGGAATCCCTTTACTACCTGATCTTGCTGGAATTACGGCTATATTCATCTGTCATTTAATGATTTAACACTTTTTATTATTGATTCAACTAAATAATCTATTTCTATCTTATTCAAAGTAAGAGAAAAAGGAAAAGATATCATTGAATCATAAAACTCGTCTGTATTTGGAACTTCAGCAAATCCATATTCAAATTTTTTGAACAATTCATATCTATGTAAAGGATAATATTGAATTACACACTTAATCTTAAATTTTTCAAAAAGAATTTTTATAAGATCATTTCTGTTCCATTTATCAGAAATACATCTGCATGGTAATAAATGATGACTATGAGAAAGTTCGGTTTCAAATTTTTGAAATTTTAATTCAGAAAGGCTTGATAATTTTTGAGTTAAATAATTAAATAATTTTCTCCTCTTTTTAGTAAGATCTAAAATTCTCTTTAATACATTTATTCCTACGATGGACTGAGCTTCGGTTAGTGTAGACTTAAATGGAATAAAATTTTGAGAAACATATTTGACATTAGTCATTGCAGGAAGCCAGTACTCTGATTGATTCTCAAATGAACAATGTCCATTATGCCTATATAATTCAATTTTATCAAGAAGTTTTTCATCTTTTACGGAAATCATTCCGCCCTCACCCAGTGTAGTTAAGTTTTTTTGAGAATGAAAACTAAAACATGATATGTCTCCAAAATTTCCAACGGAAATATTTTCTTTAAAAGCTCCTAAAGCTTGAGCACAATCTTCGATAATTATTATGTTCCTTTCTTTGGCCAAAGAGATAATTTTATCAATATCTGTTGCAATTAATCCATATAGATGAACAATTACAATAGCTTTGGTTCTTGATGAAATTAATTTTTTTACACTATCAAATGAAATTGTAAAACAATCAGGGTTAATATCAGCCCATTTAATTTTTGATTTAGTTCTTACAAATGGAAGGGCTGAAGCACAGTAAGTGTGTGAAGGAATAATAATTTCATCTTCATTATCAGATTCGATTAAAAAAGATGCTATGTCTAATGAGTGAGCGCCACTCATGGTTGACAAGCTTTTCCTTCCTATAAATTTAGAAAAATTTTCTTCAAATTTTTTTGCATAATAACTCTTTGACATTGTTCTTTTTGAATCATTAAGAAAATCAAACAATTCATTTAAATCCTGTTTTTCATATTTGTGCCCTCTGTTTGGCCAGTCAATATTTAGTTCCATGTAAATCTTGTGTTAATTTTAAAAAACTTCTATTTAATCAATTCTTGAGGTTTTACTATTTTATCAATTTTACCTTTATTCAGTTTAATTATGTAATCACAGTTTTTTACTGTAGAAAGCCTATGAGCAATTACTATCTTTGTTTTGTCATCTAGTTGATCAATACAATCTACTATTGCGTCCTCAGTGTCATAGTCAAGTGAACTTGTGGCCTCATCGAATATTAAAATGGAAGGATTACTGTATAAAGCCCTAGCTATTCCTATTCTTTGTATTTGCCCACCTGAAAGTCTAACTCCCCTTTCGCCAACCATAGTTTTAATTCCATCAGGAAGTGTCCCAATAAATTTTTTAAGCTGAGAATATTTTAATGCTTTGCCTAACGCTTTATGATCTAATAGTTTTTTATTTAATCCAAATACTATATTATTTTCTATTGTATCGTCCATTAAGAAAATATCTTGAGGAACATATCCAATATTTTTTTGCCATTTTCTTAAGTCAGAAGATTTTTTGCTAATATCCAAGTTATCAATAAGAATTTTACCTTTTTGGGGGGGTAGAAGACCTAATAAAATATTGACTAAAGTACTTTTTCCAGATCCTGTTTCTCCAACAATTCCTATTGACTCACCTTTTTTTATTTCAAAACTTAAATTTTTTATTACCGGTAAACCTAAACTCCCATATCGATAAGAAATATTATTTAAAACTATTTTATTAAAATGATGAGTCCTAATTTCTGGAATTTTGAAATTACTTTCAATATCGTTTTTATTAGAATTTACTATGTCATTATGTATTATATTTACTGATGTCTCATTAAACCTTAAAGTTTGTATTGAATGAAAAACTTTTGATGCGGAGGGAATTAACCTAAAAGCAGCTCCAGTAAATAGAGCTATTATAGGAAGTATTGAAGAGTAATCTTTTCCTTGGTAGATAATTGAAATTATCAGAATACATAATGATAATATAGCAATAAACTCAATCCAAACCCTGGGAATCTGTTGAACTATTGAATTTAATCTCTCATATTTTGTGTATTTTTCAAAATGTGTTAAAAACCTCTCTTCAAATTCTTTCTCTCTTCCAAGAATTTTTATCATTTTGATATCCCCTAATCCTTCAATTACAGATTGAATACTTTTTCCTTGATGAAAAACTTTTTCCTGCCCCCATTTAAATATTATTGATTTTGAAAATTTTGAAAAACATCCTCCAACTAAACTAGCCAATATTATTATTAAAATTGTTCCCAGAGGTTCCATTTGAATCAATAATATAGTAATTGAAAACATTAATACTAACTCCATAAATAATGTCATTATTGCTAATAATGAACTATATAAGCTTTGCGCTTCAATATTAATATTTCTAATAAGATCTGAAGAATTATTATTCAAGTGAAATACATAAGTTTGATTCAAATATTTAGAAAATAATTTTTTTGATATATAAAGGTGAAAATCAGTTACAAATTTATTTTGCCAAAAAATTGAGTAACTTAAAAAAAATCCTTTGAACATATATACTAGAACTATTAATACAATTCCTACAATAATTATTTTTTCTTGTGATGGAAAATTAAAAAAGGAGCTTATTAAATCAAATTTTGAGAATTGATTTAAATAATTTGGTTCAACCAATATGCCGATAGCAGGTATTATTAATCCTAATCCTAAAAGTTCTAGTCCGCTTGAAAGCAATACCAATACTACTAAAAAAAATATCTTCTTTTTTTGACTTACATTTAATAAACCAACTATTTTTTTTAGAGAATCCTTACCTATATAGTTTAGAGTTTTCATTTTCCCTAATTAATACTATTTTTTAAGTTCATGGCTAATTCATTTATAGTATTACTTTTTGCTCCAATATTTAAATGATCAAGCGAATCAGTTGCATTTATATTTGGCACATGCCTTAAAATTTTTTTTCCAAATAAGCTGGCTTCAACAAGTAAACTCGAGAACATACCTATTACAATATCAGAATGAAAAATTAGAGATTTAGTATCAGTTGAAATATCAATAGCTGAGTTTTCAACAGGATTTTGATTCATTATTTTTTTTAAATAAGATTCATTTTGATTAGGATGGAATTTTATAAGAAGGAATAATTTTTTTTGAAAGGAATATTTATTTATCGCTTCCGAAAGGTCTTTCCAAACATCGGTTTCATCAAATAAAAATATTTTTTTTCCATTTATATTTGATAAAGGATCGGGAGCAAACAAAATTATTTTTTTATTAAAATTTGAAAAAAAATCATTCTTCGATTTTTTGGGCTTCCAATTTTTCAAAAATTCATGATAAAAATTACCTGATACTATAACTTCCGAATATTTTGAAATTCCCGCTGATTCAGCAAGTCTTTTTGCTTTATCATCTGTCAAAAAAACTTTATCAGGAAAAATATTTTCTCCATCTAAAAAAAATCTCTCTGTGTATCTAGTATAATGATCAACAAACGAATAAGTTTTTATTTTTTGTTTTTTCGCTTCATAAAGAAACATTAATTCTATTGATGATGTATATGATGTCCCAGTAAAAATATAATCTGGTTTATATGTATCTATAATCTCATTTACTAAGTACTTAGGATAGATTTCGACATTAATTTGAAATTCATCATAGAATTCGTAGTTCCTATCCGAGAGGGCCTTATAGTTTTTCAAATTGTTTAATTTGATAAAGGCCAAAATTGGTTTAGCGCCACCTGGGTCACTGAAAATAAATAACCCTTTATCTTTTAAATTTTCAATCAAAGGAAAAACTATGGTTTCTCATTTTTTGATAACCTATCCAAAATATCTGATATTT
>MDSV01175828.1_pt1 | contig 11137 bp, 13 predicted proteins | sample 810851 | NCBI WGS metagenome assembly MDSV01 (sample SAMN05326640, study PRJNA326480) | marine metagenome | isolation source: seawater | place: Atlantic Ocean: North East | collected 2012 | reverse complement strand
CCATAAATTAATAGTTTTAAAAGGTCAAAACGCACAGCAAGATTTAAAAAAAGCTTTCATTAAAGGAAAATACGACTATAAACTTGAAAATAGTATAACAAATAAAGACTCTAAAATAATTATAGTCGATTTTAAAAAATGACGACAACGATTTCAGTAATTAATCAAAAAGGTGGGGTAGGAAAGACCACAACTGTTATTAATTTAGCCGCTTCACTGTCCATTATGGGTCAAACAAATCTTGTTATTGATTTAGACCCGCAAGGAAACGCTACAACAGGATTTGGTAAAAGTAATAGTGATGAAGATAAAAATATTTACAATTTATTGATTAAAAAAATTAGTCTTGAACAGGCAATACAAAAAACCAATATACAAAATTTAGATATCGTAGGATCACATGTAAATCTATCCGGTTTAGAAGTCGAAACTGCACATGACTCTAAAAGAGCATTTGTTTTAAAGGAAATACTATCTTTAGAAAAATCAGAATTACTAAAAAAATATGACAACATATTTATAGATTGCCCGCCATCTTTAAGCTTGCTCACTATCATGTCTTTAGTGGCATCAGATGAGTTATTAGTTCCTTTGCAAACAGAATTTTTTGCTTTGGAAGGAATTACACAGTTAGTTAAAACAATAGATAGAATAAAAGAAAATCTTAATCCCACACTTTCTATAAGAGGAATACTTTTAACTATGTTTGACAAAAGAAATAAACTTTCTTCTGAAGTAGATAGGGAGGCAAGAAGCTATTTTAAAGACAAAGTTTATAAAACTGTCATTCAAAGAAACGTTAGACTGTCCGAGGCTCCTTCACATGGTCTACCTTGTGTCATTTACGATAAAAGTTGCGTTGGCAGTAAGTCCTATTTCAAATTAGCTGAAGAGTTTAAAAATAAAATAGTGAGTACCGCATGATAACTAAGAAAAAAAAGGGATTAGGTCGAGGTCTTTCCGCTCTGTTTGGTGATGAAAAACCTAAGGATAAACAGCTCGAAGTAAATCAATCTAACACCGTTTCAATCAGCGACCTTAGTCGAAATCCATATCAGCCAAGACAGCATTTTAGTGAGGAAAAACTTGAAGAATTAGCCAAATCTATAAAAAAAAATGGAATTATTCAACCGATTGCAGTACGTCCAAACAAAAAGGAAAATGGAAAATACGAGATCGTAGCTGGAGAGAGAAGATGGATTGCTGCTCAAAGAGCCGGTCTACATGAAGTACCAGTTTCTATTTTAGATTTAAGTGATGTAGAGTCTCTGGAAGTTGCTATTGTAGAAAACATTCAGCGAGATGATTTAAGTCCTATAGAGGAGGCACGTGGCTACAAAAGACTATTTGAAGAATTCAAATATGATCATGAAAGTATTTCAAAGTTAATGTCGAAAAGTCGTAGCCATGTTAGTAATACATTGAGGTTACTAACTTTGCCATCTGATGTAATTGGAATGTTAGAAGAAGGGTCTTTAACTTCGGGACAGGCTAGGCCATTAATTGGTATTTCGAATGCATCATCTATAGCAGAAGAGATTGTAGCTAAAAACTATAGTGCAAGAAAAGTTGAATATTTAGTTAAATCAAAGAAAAATACAAACAAAAAAGAAAAGGTTTACGATGCTAATATTTTAAAAGTTCAAGAGCGTATTGAGAAAATACTGGGATTAAAAGTAAATATTCTTAATAAAAGAAATAATTCTGGTAGAATTATTATTGAATATAAGGATTTAGAGCAATTTGAATTAGTATCGAACTTACTTACGAAGCATTAGCTAAATTACAAAGATCTACTATTAACTTCTTGACCATCGTTTTTTTATCTATATCTGAGTTTTTCTTCATTACAATTTCAAGATCATATGTTGTATTTAATGCCTCTTTAATATTGTTTAAATTCCATTTTTTAATTTGCTCATTAATGATTGGTTTATCTTTCCAGAAAACAGGTGGTTTTAACTTATCAATTGCCTCTTGAAAATTTGAATTCTTTAAATCAAAGATTTCTTTTAATTTGTTCAATCTTTGATTTAAAATCGCAATGTAATAAATGCTTTTGTCTGATTCTATTGTAGTAATATTTAGAAGCTTATTTGTATTTTCTTTGTTACCCTTAATTGCTTCGTCTCTTAATTTACCAAAATCCTCGTTCGTAGTAGCGTTAAGAAGTTCTGTTAATTTTTGAGTTTCTATTTCTTTATCAAGAAAAAAAGTTTCGATTTTACCTATTTCGTTTTGTAGTTTAATTCTATCAAGATTTGAAGCTTCTATAATCAAGTTAATGTTAATGCCGTTAAGACCTTTAAAACTCTTAAGTTTCTCTAAAATAATTTTTTTTATCGTGATGTTATTATCAATGTAGCAAGCAACTAATCCTAAATCTTTTGACTTATCGTATATATTTCTTAGTTTTGATTTTTTGTCTAAAATATCGGAAAATAATATTGTTTGAAAATTGAAATCAGTATCAACATATTTATCAATGACTTTTAAAATTTTATCATTGCAGTTTTCGATAAAAATAATTTTGTTTTCTTCAAATAATGACGAATTTTCTTGTTCTCTATAAAAGATGTTGGAGTCAGTTAAAATTTCTTCTTGAGTAAAATTAATATATGAACTTGTGGTATTTTTTTTTTTAATTTCTTCTTTAAATAATTTTTTTAATCCAATATTTTCACCGTAGAATAATATTGATTTAATATTTTTTAATTTTGATGTGTTATTTTCAAGGATATAACTTTTATAATTCATTCGAATAATTAATCAAATTTTCAAGTATTTTGTTATATACCCTTTCTACTAAGGTTTCGATTAATTTTTTTTCATTATCTAAAGTTTGAGAATATTGTTTTGCTGTACCGAAATCTCCACTTTGTTGAATTTTAAAATTAATTGTTTCGGTTTGTCCAACTAAATATAATTTAACATCAAGCGATATTGTTAACTGATATTTTGTAATTTCGTTTTTAATATTTCTTTCTTTAATGGTTTTTTCTTTTTTAGTATCAAAATCTATATTTACTAATTTTTCTTTTGAATTATTTGTAAATTTAAAAAGTTTATTTTTTAATTTGTAATTGATAAATTTATTCCCAGTTGTATTAATCTGATTTATCTGAAAATTAATTAAATCATTATAATTTACAACCTTGAACCCACAACTTGAAGTAAAAAGTATTAATATAAAAAAAATTATAGATTTTCTGATGATCATTTAATTATATAATTTATTATTTTATTTTTAACAAATATTGTCTTTATAACTTTTTTATTTTCAATAAACTTTTTTGCTTTGGAGTCTTTTAGAATCATTTTTTTAATCTCTATTTCTGTGATATTTTTTTTTGTACTAATAACATCTCTTGTTTTTCCATTCACTTGTATAGCAAATTTAATATCTTCTGAAATGTTATTTAATAATTTTGGCCACTGATCTTGAGTTTTGCAATTTAACTTTGCTAGGCATTCATATGATATGTGAGGAGCAAAAGGGATCATTATCTTTAAAAAATTAACAAAGTTTTCGTTAAAGGATTTATTACTTATCTTTTCCTCTAAAGCGTTGATTAAAATTTTATATGTTTCAAAGAAATGCGCTATAGCAACATTAAATTTAAATTCTTTTATAGATTGATCTAGTTTATTTAGTAGAACATTAATTTTTAAATTAAATTTTCTTTCAAGATTTATGTCACTTTTTTTATCTTTTCTATTTAATAAAGCATCACATAGACTCCAAACTTTTTGAAGAAACTTTCCAGAGGAACTAACACCTGTATCTGACCATTGTATATCTTTTTCTGGTGGACTATCAGATAGTATAAACCACCTAACAGCATCTGCACCATATTTATTTATTATTGTTTCAGGATCAATTGTGTTTTTTTTTGATTTCGACATTGACTCTGGTGGGCTTATAAAAACTTTTGTTTTGTCAGATTTTTTTATCGCTTTGTTGCTGTTAACTTTTTCTATTTCGTCTGGATATAACCAATTACCCTGTGCATCTTTGTAAGTTTCGTGACAAACCATACCCTGAGTAAATAAATTTTTAAAAGGCTCAGAAAAATTTATTTTATTATTACATTTTTTTATCCCTTTAGTAAAAAATCTTGAATAAAGTAAATGAAGAATAGCGTGTTCAACCCCACCAATATATTGGTCGACAGGCATCCAATAATTAACTTGTTTCAAATCAAAAGGTGAGTCTTTATAATTAGGGGAACAATATCTTAAAAAATACCAAGACGAATCTACAAACGTATCTAATGTGTCCGTTTCTCTTACTGCTTTTTTTCCTGTAGATTTTTGTTTTGTATTCTTCCAAGTTGGGTGATTGGCTAAAGGGTTTCCATTGGAATTTAAATTAATATCGTCAGGTAGAGTAACTGGTAACTCGCTTTTATCAACTGGTACAACTTTTCCGTCTTCAAGATGAATCATTGGTATTGGACAGCCCCAGTATCGTTGTCTGGAAATTCCCCAATCTTTAAGACGATATAATGTTTTTCGTACCCCTATATCCTTTTCTTCAATAATTTTAATTATTTTATTTTTTGCTTCCTCAATTGAAAGATCATTAAGAAATTCAGAATTAATAATTTTACCATGACCTACATAAGCTTTTTGTAATTCAGATTTATCTCCATCATCAACAACTTTTTTTATTTCAAGATTGTATTTTTTTGCAAATTCGAAGTCTCGTTGATCGTGAGCGGGGCACCCAAATATTGCCCCAGTCCCGTAATCCATTAAAACAAAATTTGCGAAATAAACAGGAATATCTTTATTTTTTATAAAAGGGTGTTCTACAAAAAAATTTGTATTAAATCCTAATTTTTCTGCGTTCGCTATTGCCTCCTCTGTTGTACCTGACTTATTACAATCTTGTTTAAAATTCTGAAAATCTTTGTTGTTCTCAAAAAATTTATTAAGCGGATGATCGATTGATAAAGCAATAAAACTTGCCCCGAAAATGGTATCAGGCCTAGTTGTAAAAATTTCAATAATATTTTTATTATCTTTTAATTTAAACTTAATCTCAGATCCGTACGATTTTCCAATCCAATTTTTTTGCATCAATTTAACTTTTTCAGGCCAACCATCTAACGTTTCCAAATCATTTAATAATTGATCTGAATATTTTGAAATATTAAAGAACCATTGAGATAATTTTTTTCTTTCCACAACAGCATTAGATCTCCAACCCCTTCCATTTATAACTTGCTCATTTGCTAGTACTGTTTTTTCTTTTGGGTCCCAATTTACGTATGTTTCTTTCTTAGAAACAAGTCCTTGATTATAAAAATCTATGAACAACTCTTGTTGGTGCTTGTAATAATTTTCATTACATGTTGAGATCTCCCTTTCCCAATCAATGGAAAGGCCAAGTAATTTTAATTGTTTTTTCATTGTATTAATATTATTAATCGTCCATTTTTTTGGATGCATATTATTCAGTTTAGACGCATTTTCTGCAGGTAAACCAAAAGCGTCCCAACCCATAGGATGCAACACATTAAAACCGTTTAGATATTTGTAACGTGCAATTACATCACCAATTGTGTAATTTCTTACGTGACCCATATGTATTTTACCTGAGGGGTAGGGAAACATCTCAAGACAATAATATTTCTTCTTGGAATTTTTATTTTGTACAGATAAAGCTTTTAAATTATTTCGCCATTTCTCTTCTATCTTATGAAAATTATATCTTTCCATTGTAAAAAACTATTTTTTTTTAGAATTTTTAAATGCTAGTTCTAATTTAGCAGCTCGTGATATTATAGATTGAGCAAGCTCAGTTTTAATTTTGGAGTCAATTTCTTGAATTGAACAATTGTCAGATACTTTACAGTTTTTTTTATGAACTATAATTTTTATACTATTAGATTGAACCTCGTTAGATAGAAAACGAATAGTAATTTTTATAGAGTCTTTTGCTGTGCTGGAGTCAGAAAACCAATCAGTTATTATAATTCCACCCGAATAATCTACGGTTGTTAAAGGCATGAAATCAATTAATTCTAAAGAAGCCCTCCAAAGAGGGTTAGAAGTGCTAAATTCGTAATTGGTTGATTTTGATTTATTAAAAGCACCCATTATACTTACACCTCTACCTTCATCTACATTTTTTTTAGCTTGTTCTTTCGCACTTAATTGAACGTCTCTAGTTACCTTTTTAGGTTTTGCGAATTGAGGAACGCTACAAGAAGTGACTCCTAGTAAGATGAGTATTGATAGACTAGAGGTTAAAAATTTAATATTTAGATTGTATTTTCTTATAATTGAGTAAAAATTTTTCATTTATAAGCTATATAGCTTAAAAAACCCTTATTCTATAATAGTTTTTAATATGTTGTATAATTACAACAATCGACACAAAAATGGCTAAAAAACCAAAGAAATCGGGAATATTTACCCTAAACAATATAAAAAATGATCATTATTATTAATATTAATAATCAACAAAGGAAAAACGATGAAAATAACTAAAATATTAGTTGCTCTATCTTTCTTGTTTGCAGTATCAGCTAACGCTGGTGAGTTAACTGTAACAGGTAGCATGGAAACAACTTATAACTCACAAAGTGGTTCTTCAACAGGAAACCCACTAGGAACTGACAGAGAATTAAAATTCTCAGGTTCAACTGAGTTAGATAACGGTATAACAGTTTCTGTTTACCAAGATACTACAGACAACTTAGGTTACGGAGATAACAAAATTACTTTCGGTAACGTAGGTGGTTTAGTTGACATTTATGTAGGAGCTGACGGTTCTCCAGTAGATGCAATCGACGATGTAACACCAAGTGCTTATGAAGAAGCAAATGGTTCAGGATCAGGTACTTTAAATGACATCGGTGGTTTAGCTGGTGAAATGGGTATTGGATTTAAATTCTCTTTACCAATAATTGGTGCAGTAGATTATAAATACATACCAAAAGTAGATGGAACTGAAAATGCAGATAACGCAAACTCAGTTGATGCTAACGCAGCTTCTGGTTCTGGAGAGTCTATTACAATAGCAACAAACATGGCTGATTTACCAGTAGTGGGTTCATTCTTAGATGGTATGACTTTAAAAGCTGGTTACGAGTCTGATGAAATTCAACGTTTAGCAAACACGTCTGATATTCATGATGCTACAGTAGCTTTAAATTACGCAGTAGGTAATTTTGCTTTAGGTGTACAAAAGAAAGTACACAACGAAGGTCAAACAGTAGCTACTACAGATGAAGTTAGATACCACGATACAGTAATCGGTATCAAATATGCAGTTAATGATGAATTGTCAATTTCATGGAACGAATATGAGTCTGTGAGACACAATAATGCTGCAAATAACTTTGTACAAGAAACTACAGCTATCAACATTGGTTACACAATGGGTGGTATGACTATTGGTTTCCAAGAAGCTAGTACAGACAACGCAAATTGGACTACAGCAACTGAAGACGACTCTAGAACACTAGGTGTTTCAGTAGCGTTTTAATTAGTAGTTAAATATTTATTAAAAAAGCCGGTTAGTAATAGCCGGCTTTTTTTTTATTTCTGATAAAATAGCAAATCCGTAACACTTCATATTTCTAAGTTTGTTAAGATTGTTAGAGTTAATACCACCTAAAGGAATAAGTTTTTTATAAATATTAAGCAAGTAATTGTTATATTTTACTACTCCTAAATAGGGTGAGTCCTTAGAGTATTGAACTAAAAATAATTTTGATAATAAAATAAAATTACACCCTTGTCTAATTTTTTCAGTTATCTGATTAAAATTATGAGCTGAACCAATAATCTCAAAAGTAGATTTTTTGATATATAAAGCCTTTAAAGATTTGTTATAAGAAGATAAGTAAACACCATCAGCTCTAACTTGATTACAAAGTTTTAAATTATTAGCTACATAAAATCTAATTTTTTTAATTTGACATTGTCTTCTAAACTTTAAAATATCAATCAATTCAACTTTGACTTCTTTTGGCCTATAAATAATAATAAATTTATTGTGCTTTTTTATGTTATTTAAATTAATATCATTGATATTTTCAATAATTAAAAAGTATTTACTTTTAAATGCAAACATATGAGTTTAGTAATAGAAAGATATAATAAAATAATAACTAATATAACTGATATTAAACCGCTTAAACCCGTTAATATTATAGCTATTAGTAAAACTTTTCAAATGGATCATATACGACCTCTGGTAGATTTTGGACATAATCATTTTGGAGAAAATAAAGTTCAAGAAGCAATTACTAAATGGACTGAAATAAGGAAGTTAAAAAAAAAACTACAATTACATATGGTTGGTAAACTTCAGAGCAACAAAGCAAAGGATGCAGTAAAAATTTTTGATTATATCCACTCCCTAGACAATCAAAAACTTGCAGACTCTTTGGTTAAACATCAAAATAATTTAGGTAAAAAAATTAAGTACTTTATACAGGTAAATATTGGTAATGAAATTCAAAAATCAGGTATATCAGTTAATGAGTTGGATGCTTTTTTCACTTATTGTACTAAGGAAATTAATCTTGATATTATTGGCTTAATGATTATTCCTCCTATTGATAATCATCCTGAAAAATATTTTAAATCTATTTGTGAATTAAATAATTCACTCGCTCTTAAAGAATTGAGTATGGGAATGTCAGCAGATTACATAAGTGCAATAAAAAATGGCGCCACCTTTGTGAGAATTGGTAGTTCTATTTTCGGGTCTCGATTTTAATTTTTGTTTTTGCTTTAATATTTTTAATAATATTTAGAAGGTGATTTTTTTTAATAGCAACACAACCCTCAGTCTTTTTATAATTTTTTTTGGCAACATGAATAAAAATAGCACTCCCTTTATTTTTTTTTATAGGATTCATATTATAATTTAATACTAAAATTATATCGTAGATATTTTCTCTTTTATAAAGTTTTTCATAACTATAGTTAATTGGAGAATAAATTAGTTTATTGTATTTTTTTGATTTTGGATCATCACACCAACCCATGTTTTTTTTGATTTGAATTTTACGTAATTTAGTTTGAATATTTTTTATTCTATCTTTTCTGTATAGGATAAACTTGATTTTATATATACCTTTTGGTGTAATTAAATCTCCCTCTTTACTCTTAAAATCAATTCCTTTTTTACCTATAGCACATTTTACTTTATAATTATTATATGTAAGATATTTATTATTTATTAAAATATGCATCAACTTAATGTTTTAATCTTTGGCTCTTCAACATTCATTTCTACTTTAAATGAAATTAAATCGTTTTTAAAGTTTAATACTTTGTCAGATAATTTTAACAATAATCATGATATTATCTTATTTCATAGTGAAGTATTAAAAGACAAGAAACAAAAAGATTTTATTAGTAATAGCAATTCTATAAAAATCTGCGCTTACCACAAGAAAGACTTTCTAATAAATTGTGACTCATACTTACAATTACCAGCTACTATTAAAGAATTAAATTCAGTCGTAGAAAATATATTTGCTAAAAAAAAATTTAATAAAAATTCTTCAATAAAAATTAAAGACTATTTGCTAGATAAGAATGAAAAAAAGTTGGCTAAATCAAACAATTACATAATTCTTACAGAAAAAGAGGTTCAACTACTTGAATTATTTCTATTAAATAATAAGCCAATTTCAAAAGATTATATTTTATCTTCTGTTTGGAATTACTCTTCCAGTGCAGATACACACACAGTTGAAACACATATTTACAGATTAAGAAAAAAGATAGGTGAGAAATTTATGGATAATGATTTTATCTTAAATAATAAAAACGGATATTATTTATGAAAAAAAGAAATAAGATTGCAAAAGATCTTTTTACAACTAAGTACAGAAAAAGAATTGTAAAACCTAAAAAAGGGAAGGGTAGTTTTAAAAGAAGAAAGAAGTAAATTTTAATTATTAAGTCTGGCTCCGATTATTTGAATAACCTTTGCGGACATTTCTGTTCCAGTTTCTAGACTTTCCTTTATAGATTTATTATTAATCAAACCATGTAAAAACCCGCCTGCAAATAAGTCTCCTGCACCTGTTAAATCTTTTATATTTAAACCTTTTTTTGCAGAGCATTCTACAATTTCATTTTTATTTATTGCTATAGCTCCTTTGCCACCACGTGTGATTACAATTAATTTATTAATTTTTTTAGAAAAATTTATTACATCATCAAAATTTTTAACATCTATTAACGACATAATTTCTTGTTCATTTGCAAACGTGACATCTAATTTATTTTTTACTAATTCTAGAAAATGAGATTTATGCCTTTCTACACAAAATAAGTCTGATAAAGACATTGCAACTCTATTGGAATTATTTATTGCTTTTTCAAATGCCTTCTTTGGCTCACCTTCATCCCAAAGATAGCCTTCTAAAAATAGAATTTCGCTATTTTTTACTGCGTTAGTATCAATATCATTTTCACTAATTTTTCCTGCAGTACCAAGAAAAGTTACCATGGTTCTTTCAGTGTCAGGTGTAATTAATATTAAACAAGTTCCAGTTGGAATGACTTCTTTTTTTTTAGAGTAGAAAAACTCAACGTTCTCTTTTTTTAATCCTTCTTCATACTTATTGCCCAAATTGTCATCACTAATTTTTCCTATAAACCCTACTTTATTTCCAAGTTGCGATAGACCTACTATTGAGTTAGCTACCGAACCACCAGAAACAGTTTCTTCTATTTTAAGAGTAGATAATAGTTTTTTAAATTCAGCCTCGTCAACAAGCTTCATTGTGCTTTTTGTTAAATTATTTTGAGCAATAAACTTTTCATCAACTTTACAAATTACATCAACGATTGCATTCCCAATTCCTAAGATTTTCATTTAAGCTTTTTTTGTTTTAATAGGTTTTTTTCTATTTGGATAACAGCTTTTACAAATTTTACAAGTTATTCCATGACAATCTCGAGCCTTGCAATACTCTCTGCCGTACCAAATTATTTGTAGATGAAGTTTGTTCCAGTATTTTTTAGGGAAGATTTTTTTCAAATCCTTTTCTGTTTGGACAACATTTTTTCCATTTGTTAAACCCCATCTCTGAGCTAATCTATGAATATGTGTATCTACCGGAAAAGCAGGAAAACCAAAACCTTGAGACAT
>MDSV01224340.1_pt1 | contig 11138 bp, 9 predicted proteins | sample 810851 | NCBI WGS metagenome assembly MDSV01 (sample SAMN05326640, study PRJNA326480) | marine metagenome | isolation source: seawater | place: Atlantic Ocean: North East | collected 2012 | reverse complement strand
GCCCGAGGAAGAGGTTCCCGCAGACCTCCCTCCAGCACCCGACTTGGACGAAATGGTCGCAGCAGAGGAAGAACCAGAGCCCGAGCCAGAACCCGAGCCAGAACCCGAGCCAGAACCCGAGCCCGCGCCAGCACCTCGGCGAAGCATGGCCGATCGATACGGTCCGCAAGGTCCAGCAGACGATGGCCCGGCCAACATCGACCGGAAATTCTGAGCCCGGTTGAGGACATCCCGGGGTTGCTTTGAGCGAACGCCTAAAGGTAGTAGACAAGAGGAGACTTCAAGGCCTAGGCCCCGAGGCGAACACCATGAAGACCTTCCCGCTGGTGATGTTTGCGATGGGTCTCGCTTTCTTTGTCCTTGGATTCGGCTTTGGCGAAGGCGGTGCCTTCGACCTCGTCCAAATCCTTCTTGGCCTTCTCCAAACGCTCATTGCCGCCATGGTTTTGGGATGGATTCCGATGCCGGGCGGCTCATCATCGGCCGGCGAAGACGGGGAAGACCCCGACCTGATGAACAAGCACTGAGGCATCACCATGTGGGAACACCGTTCGATTTCTGACGCTCACCTCCAAGAGCACCGCCGCGTGCAACCGATGGAGTCCTACGTGGACTTGACCCAAAAGATCACTCGGACCATGGAGTCCGCTGAAGGACGGGTCTTCGATCACGAAGATTTCCTTCGCTACGTCCCCCAAGAAGGGCCTTGGATGCCCCAAATGGACTCGGACATGACCCGTGGAGACCCTCGGACCCGTTACATCGGCAAGGGCAAAGCGACGTTGGTCAACACCAACATCATCCTTGGATCCAGTTGGATTGAGGCTGAACGTTTCCGTTACGAGCGTGACCTCAAGAGCACCTCGGACTGGATGAAGCAGAAGACCATCATGAACGCCAACATGTGGACGCCCAGCACGGTGGCGACCACCCAGACGTTCGTGTTTTGTTCCACCGGTGACGAGGCTCGAATGGGTTCGTCATACAGCGTTCGAGGCCCTCAGGACTTCGACCTTCCTAGCGACGATCACATGTTTTTCCAGCCGACCAAGGACGGCTGGCCCGAGTGGGATCCGGTCATTTGGGGGCTCGGTCACCGTGGTGTCGTGCCCGGTTCAGACCCCGCTGAGCGCGTGTTCTATCCTTCGCTGATGCACCGCAACGTGACCTACAACAACCGTCTGGGTTGGGTCCGCTATTCCCCCGCCGGTTTCGGCAAGGACGCCAACGGGTACATCTTGACCCGTCCATTCGACTGGATTTGGCCCGCCGTCAACGGCAGCCGTGACACGCCTTCGTCGTTCAACCTCCTCGTGAACATGCCTGATCGCCGGGAATCCTTCGGCGAAGAAGGCATCACCGACATCTTCCTGACGTCCGGCAAGACCTCTTTGTACTCCCTCATGGGCATGATGTCCTCGCCAATGGTCCGACAGATGTTCGGCTCCGGCACCGACTTGGTGCCCTTGGAGATGCACATGGTCGAGCCCGGTCTTGACGAGTGGATTCAGCGTGCCAGCGATGAGGACCGCTACGGGCGCATCTTCGAATACTGTGCAACGCTTGGTTACCTCCTCACCGACCCAGCCATCGGCAGCCTTGGTGAAGGCAACCAACGTCGTCGTCTCATCATCTACCCACAAGACCAGTCCAACCTGTTGGCCTGCGTCAGTGCCAGCCAAGTGGCCGACCACGCGGTCAAGGTCAACTACGGCTCCACGGTGTTCACCAAACTCGACCAGGCGGACTTCGAGAACCGCATGTCGCGCCGCATCAGCGCGTACGCGGACGAGATCACCCCAAGCGCCACCGCTCGCGGCATGCGCTGGGTGTCCAAGGCGACCTTCAATGCCGGAGACGGTCAGGGGATCAAGGTCCAGACCGGTCCCGTGGTCCACTCCCTCTTGGCCGTTCGCGGCTATGAGCTGCTGAGCCTGAAGGAATACCAAGACACCTTCAACGAGGTCAGCGAAGCACCCCGTCGCCTCATGACGCGGATCATCCAGTCCGTGACCATGAACGCGATGAAGACCGTCTTCCCGCTTGAAACCGTCCAGTCCAAGGCTTCCGAAGGCTCAGCACCCTATGCCGGCCTCTTCTCCGTCGAAGGACGCGAACAGCCGTTGGTCTACTACACCGACATCCGCTTCCTCGTGCCCAACAGCATCGACCAGATGCGCATGCTTACGGGGCAGCGCGGTGCCGACCGCTCGCGCATGCGTGAAGCCTTCACCGAGTTGACCGGTGCTGACCCCGTGACGGGTCTCTCCATCCTCGACCTTTGCCTGCCCTTCGCCGGCGACATGGGTGAGGGGACCTGGCAGACCGGGACCGGCATCCGCATGGACGAGGTCATTGTCGAAGTCACCTGCGCGGTCAACCCCGCTGCGGTCTGGAAGCACCTCCTCGACTGCACCGCAGGCCAGACCTTCACGACGGTCAAGGGCAACAAGGGCACCGCCGCCAACGTGTGGGGCGACGTCCTGATGCAGAACGAACAACTCCATGACCGCTTCAAGAAGGACGGTCTCGACCACTGGCTCCGCCTGCTCAAGATGATCTACCACTACTCAGACCATCATTCGCGCAAGAAGAACGGCCTCTGATCCGTTCGGCAAAGTCCGCCGGCTCCTGCGGTTGACCAAGCGCTTTGCGCTTTGATGGAGTAACCCGAGGCGTTGCACATGACTTCATCACCATACAGGCTCCACTACTACCCAATTCCAGGTCGTGCAGAAGCAGCACGCGTCGCCCTGACCTTGGCCAACCTCGATTGGGAAGACGTCTCCATTGACGGTGCCGCCTTTGCCGCGCTCAAGAAGCAAGGCGCTCTGCCTTGGGGGATGGTTCCAATGTTGGAAACACCCCACGGTCGGTTGGCGGAATCGTCCGCCATCGTCCGCTACCTTGGTCACATGTGCGGTTTGATTCCCTCAGATCCGTATCAGGCCGCAAAGGTGGACGAATTCATCGACGGCATCCAGCCTCATTCCAATCCATTGAGCGGAACCTTTGGTATCAGCGATGACGAGGAACGCATTGCTGTGAGGCAGGCCTTGTTCGCCGAAGACGGGATTGGAACGGCCAACTTGCGCCTCCTTCAACAGAAGATTTTGGAATCCACGACCGGATGGATTGCCAGCACCGACGAGATGAACATCGCCGATCTCAAGGTGTTCACGGACGTGTTTGGCTTGTTCTCCGGGAATTTTGACGGGCTCGACAAGTCCATTCTGGCCGATTATCCGGGATTGGTGGAATACCACGACCGCGTCGCCAACGAACCGAGGATCAAAGCTCACTACGCCGATCTGCCGGAAGGTTCGCTGCGATGGACGTACCAGCCAGGCGCCTTCGCCTCGCTTTGAGGCGCAGCAGTCTGTCGGACGCACAGGTGGTCCTGTGAGGCCATCAGGAGAGGATGTCCATCAGGCGGTCCGCTTCGGCGGCGAGTCGAATCGAGCGGGCAATGCGTCGCCCGGTCGACATGAAGGGTTCGTTGATGTCCGAGTAAGGCGAGCCGCCGACGAAGGGGTTGGAGCCCGCGACGATGCGCGCTGAGATCTCGAAGACCTTGAACTCAAGCTGGTCGGTGACGATGGTCTCGAGGCAGAAGGGGCCGATCATGCCGCGTGCGCCTTCCTCGAGTTCGAAGGAGGAGGCCACGGTGCCTTCGGCCATCAGGAAGGCCTTGGGGAGCAGGGATTCGCGGATGACCACGGGCTGGTTGCCGGTCACGACAAAGGACGGCTCCAGCGACATTTCACGCAGGTCGCGCAGCGAGCCGAGCTTGTAGAACTCGTCGACGTTGGATTCGTCCCTTCGGTCCATGGAGAGCAATTCCAGTCGGCCGAGGTTTTGCCCTTCGTGGCTGCCCGTGCCTCGCACTTGGAAGCCGTCGGTCGCCGTCGGATCGAAAAAGAAGTGGAGGTAATACCGGCAGCCGAGCACGTATTCCTGGATCGTGAACTCCTCTTCGATGTCCACGTTGCGGCGGAAATCACGGTAGTCACGGGCGATGAAGTAGCCGCGGCCGCCTTTGGCACCGGCGTACTTGACGATGACAGGCCCGTCGATGTCCTTGGGGTCTTGCACCACGCGAGGCATGTTGCAGCCGCCTTGCTCCAGCCACTGACGTTGGCGCTCGCGGCTCGATTCCCAATGAAGGATGCCGCGGTTACCGAAGGTCGGGGTTTGCAGTTCTCGGAAGTTGTCTGAACCGAGGTATTCGACCAAGGAGCCGTGCGGGATGATGACGACGTTGCGCTCGCGCATCCACTCAGCATGGTCCATCAACTCGTGGTAATGGTCGAGCATGAGCCACTCGTCGGGTTCAGCGCCCGGGAAAGCGGAGTAAAATCGACGGCGCTCTTCGCCAACGGCGATGCCAAGGGTCCGGAAGCCTTCCATGCGTGCGCCGTGAAGGATTTGCAGTGAGGAGTGGGAGGCCACCACGCCAATGGTGATGGAAGCCGGGTCGTAGTCCGTCAGCCAGCCCGCGAGTGTAGTCCCATCCACGCCCATATCGACCGGTTCCGTATGCGCTCTATATCCATTGCCGTCTTGGTCAGGATGCTGCGCTCGACTTCACCGCCGGTGGCTTTTCAGGCCGTCGTGGCCGACGCGGATGCATGGACCCTGCCGGACCAAGGATCACCTATGCGGGATACTTGCGTCTGAACGAATTGTTGGGGCTTCAAGCGGGGCCTGAAGGCCACCTCCCGGCGCCCTGCGCCGACGAGCAGCATTTCATTGTCGTGCACCAGACCTACGAGCTTTGGTTCAAGCAAGTCCTGACCGAACTCGATGCAAGCGTCGCTCTCCTGAGCCAACCGTCGGTCCCCGAAGGTGACGTGCCACGCGTGGTGCGCCATCTCGAGCGCGTGGCGGAAATTTTCCGCTTGCTGTCGGCCCAATGGAAGGTCATGGAGACCTTGGCGCCACAGGAATTTCTTGCCTTCCGCGATCGTCTCGGGACCTCCTCAGGTTTCGAATCATGGCAGATGCGAGCGCTTGAGTTGACCCTCGGCCTGAGCGACGAGCAGCGTGTTGAGGGCGCAGACCCCATCGGCCATCTCCGTCGCCTTCACGCCGTGGGTGACATGTCCGATGCGGCCTTGGCTGACCTCGAAGCACGCGTCGACGGGACCTCACTGCACGACGTCCTGCTGGCTTGGCTTGGTCGCACTCCGATCGACGGCTCGCTGGCCGAGTCGGACGGTGACGATGAGGTCGTCAACGCCTTTGTCCATGGACACCTTGCAGCGATGCGAACCCATGCGGACGAGGTGATTGCTCGCATGGTCGCGGTCGGCCAGGGAGAACCCGAGGCCTTGGAACGTCGGATGGCGGCTGGTGTTGACGGGGCCACGGACTTCCTGCGTCCTGATGGGGCTGTTGACCGTGCTCGTGCTGGCTTGCTGTACATCGAGTCGCACCGGCATTTGCCGCTCTTGGCTTGGCCACGCCGCCTCATCGACACCGTCGTTGAGGTGGAGCAATCGATGCTCGCGTTCCGGCATGCGCATGCGCGCATGGTGGAACGGATGATCGGTCGTCGTATGGGTACCGGCGGTTCTGCTGGCGTGGATTACCTCGATGCCACCACGCGGTATCGGATTTTCACCGAGTTGTGGGCCGTCCGGACCATGCTCGTCAAGGAGGCCATGCTGCCTCAGCCGGCCGATGCGACCTTCTACGGCTTCGCAGGCTCGGATTGACTCACGCGTCGTGCGGGTCGATGTCGATGGGGATGAGTTCGTGCTCGTATTCGTAGAGCGCGATCTTGAGGGGGTCCAACACGAAGCGAACGTCGGCTTCTTCGTTGCCGTGGAGCGAGATGAGTTCCTCGCGGAAGGCCTTGCGAAGGTCGTCTTCCTTGGCGAAAAGAGGGGCTCCCATTCCAATTTGGAGGGCGCGTGCCCCGATGATGCGTGCTCGCTCAAAGCGGGTGTGGAGTCGGGCGGGCTTGACCATGGGGTGCACCTGCGAGCGAACTCGCAAGCCGCCGACCAACAGGGCCCTCTTGAAGACTTCGTCCACAGTCCCTGCCAATCATGGCTCAGGATTCCTCGTCGAGGTGCGCGGGTTGATCGTCGTTCATTGAGCGCCACAGCATCACGGTTGCAGGGGCACACAGCAACGCCAGGGCGGCCGTCAAAAGCGTGATTTCAGCAGACGAAAGCGGTGCGGGGGTGGTGGAAACATCGTTGCTTTCGGGAGCCGGGAGGGCCGCCACCAGCGCTTGTGGTGGCTCGATGTCGAACAGAGCGACCGTCCAGGTGCCGTTCGCGGACCCCGGCAGGCTTGAGCTGACGTTGACGTCAAGGCCATGTGGACCTGCTGGGGCGAACACAGGGCTGGACCACTCCGTGCGGTTTTCATTCAGCAGGACGGCGTCGGACGCCGTGGCGTTGAGGGCTTCCTCCAAACGCAGCGTCATGGTTTCACCTGAGAGCACAGCGTGGCCGTCGATGACGATGGCAGGCAGGCTGAGCAGCCCGTAGTGTCCATCAAACCGGTGAAAAGACAGGTTTGAGTATCCTGGATCTTGAGGTGAAGGAGCGTGGCGGACGACAAGCACGTCCTCACGGTCAAGTCCGTCGAGCATGGCTTCCACTGGGCGGCAAGGCTCGCACCAATCGGCACCAAAATACTCGACCACACGCAACGTGGAATCGGTATCGCAGGGGGCTTCCTCGCAAAGTCCTCCTTGGGTTCCCTCGGCCACTGCTGTGGGGGCAGAACTGAGCATCAGGGCCAGTGACACCATCAGGAGCAGGGCTCGGTGCACGTCGTGGCCAAGTGGACTGTGTTAATAGAGGGCGTCTACAGCGTGAGAACGATGTCTTCGGGGTGGCGTCGTCCCTCCCTTCTGCCGCTCGGGTTGGTGGCGGTGGCGGCCGTCATCATTCTCGCGGGAGGGACCATTCGGATCCTCGATGCAGGCGAATCCTGTCCAGATTGGCCGAAATGTTTCGGCACCTGGACCTTTGACGTGAGCGAAGAAGAGCAGTTGCAATGGTGGGAGGACAACCCCGAGGCTACCGAGGACACACGCGGCGCCGGTCACACGTACAACGAACTGGAAATTTTCAGTGAATGGGTCCATCGTTTGCTGGTGGGGCTCGTGGCGTTCCCCATCCTTCTCAACGCACTTTGGATGCACCGGCTTCGGGACACCTACGGCGCCCGCGTTCGCAACGTGGCGGTGCTGGCTGGGGCATTGCTCGTCATGCAAGCGGGCGTTGGCGCACTGACGGTCGTCTACGACAACCGCGACTGGACCGTTGCCTTGCACTTGTGCATGGCCACCGTTTGGACCTCAACCTTGCTGCATCAGTACCACGCCATGCGAAAAATCGAGGGTGTGTCGTGGGGGATGTTCTCGACGTCAGGCGCGTTCCTTGCCAAACAACGACGGCGCACTGACGCCTTCGCTGCAGCGGTCTTGGTCTTGCTCGCACTGGGTGCGTGGGTCTCTTCCACCGCTCCGGGTGCTCAATACAATCAGGCCTGCTCGATTGGATTTCCAGACGGCTGGCCTGCATGCCGGGGTCAGCTTCTCCCCAGCGTGAATCACACTGGCGTCCTTGTGCAAATGGTGCACCGTACAGGCGCTTTGGTGGTTGGGGCTTTGTTGATCGTCGGGGCTGCACGGATCAAAACCGCATCACGACAGGCCGGAGAGCCACTGGCTCTGGCCGGTGCAGTGGACTTTGTTGGAGGCTTGTGGATGGCCAACCTCCTCGTCGGTGCGGGCTACATCGTCTTCGCCGATGCGGACGGTTTCCCCGAGGGCTTGTCCCTGCTTCATCTGGTGCTGGGGGTCACGGCTGCCGTGGTTGCCATCTCCGTGACCATGATGAGTCGCCTCGTCTCCCCCGTAGACAACGGGGGCGAGTCAGAGTGACGGAACCTCGTGCCTTGTCCCGCATCCTCATCGACTTGATGAAGCTCCGCGTTGTGGTTTTGCTGCAAATTACTGCCGTGTGCGCCATCCTCGTGCACGACCTGTTGGTCCGCTACGAATCCATTGCCGGGGACCGCTCATGGCTGGACACCTTGACCGCGGTCGCCATCACCGTTGTTGGAGGAACCCTCTCGGCAGGGGGTTCGAACGCGATCAACATGTGGTTCGATGCCGACATCGACCCCCTCATGTCACGGACTTCGAAGCGGCCGATTCCTCAAGGAGAGATCTCGCCTCGCGGCGCCCTTCTGTTCGGCCTGATCATCGCCATCGGCGGAAGCGCAGTCTTTCTTCTGGCGCATTGGAAGGCAGCGTTCTGGTCTGCCTTCTCCGTCCTTTTTTACGTCCTGATTTACACGATTTGGTTGAAGCGTCGATCGCCCCAAAACATCGTGATTGGCGGCATCGCAGGTGCGACGCCCCCGCTCATCGGTTGGGCGGTCGCTGCTGCAGACACAGGGGCCCTCGACGGGATGAACCCCCTGGCGCTTGGTTCGCCCATCCCTTGGATGCTTTTCCTGCTGATCTTCCTTTGGACGCCCCCTCATTTCTGGGCCCTTGCGCTCTACCGTTCAGGCGAGTATGCCAAGGCGAAGGTCCCGATGATGAACGAGGTTCGTGGGGCAAAAAGCACCCTAAATCAGTCCAAGGCCTACTGTTTCCTGCTCCTCATGCTCGGGGGCGTTCCCTGTTTCTGGCCGGCCTCAGGGCTGCCCTTGCTTTGGTCGTTCACGTCTGCCGGTCTGACGGTGTGGTACGGGAAATCGGTCTGGGCGATCGACCCCGAGGAGGCCTTTGACGAGAACGGCCGGATGCCAAAAGCCGCCAAGTCCTTCTTCAGGAGCTTGTTTTATCTCGGCTGGATGTTCCTCACGTTGGTGATCATTTCGGCCTTCCCCCCGGCATGGCTTGGGCCGCTTGGTCCGCTGAATTGAATGGCCCTCAGACCGCTCATCTTTTCCTCGATGGAAGCGATGAGTCTTTGAGATAGGAGCGGGAGGTTTGTTGCATGGATGCAGACAGGCAACCGCGTTTGCGTCCTCTGCTTCTTGTCGGCCTCCTTCTCACGTCCCTCATGGTCACCCTGCCGACCGCCTCAGCGGCCTCTGGAGATTTGGGATTGACCAGTGCCGTGAGTCCTTTCGAAACGCAATACATCAACGCGTTCAACCAGGTCACCCTTGAGGTGCAGGTGACCAATGAAGACCCGGGTGGCAGCAGCGACCCGAGGGACGTCGGCTGGGAAGCCTGCCCCGAAGGCGCACCAAGCGGTTCCACGCATTGCGAGGAAGGCACAGGGACCATCCCAAGCCTACCGACACTGCAGAGTTACACGTACACCTTCCCGACCCAGTGGTCGCCCTCGACCGCCCACTGGGCTTCTGGGACCGTTGAGGCCAACTACACAGTGACGTTTTCCTTCGCCGAAGGGGATTTCGACACCAGCGACGACACGCTCACGGTCGGCGTGGTGCTCACGGAGGAATTCAAGGACATCATCGTCGAAGGCGGGCAAGACCCTCGAGGAGGGCTTCTCGACGTGGCCATCGACGACGACGGTGCGGTGCTGAACACCAACGTCACCTATCCACGGCAAGGAGAGACGTGGCAAATTGACTACGACATCTACCTCTGTGGCGGCTGCGACCTCAACATGACGTGGGGATGGCGCCTGACCCACGACTTCGGCGGAGCGCCAGTAGCGGAATCCTTCACGGAGGTCGACCTCACCGGGTACAACTGGGGTGGGCTGACGGAGTTGACTCGCGACCTCCCGGCGTTTTCGTACGACGACCCGGGGCGTTACCTGCTCGAATTTGGCGTGTTCAACTCGAGCGGAGACCTGGTGCCAAGCAACAACGTTGGAAGCGTTCACCTTCGGCTCGATGACACGTCTGATCTGGTCGTGATGGGCTTCATGCCCACGCACAACACGCAGGATCCAACCGCGCCGTATTACTACGGCACCGGTGCCGTAATGGCGATCGCCGAAAACCATGGCAACACCACCATTTCTGGTTCATCGATGACGATGACCATTTCTGACGTGCTGGGCAACGTCGACACCCAACAAACATGCTCCCTTCCAACGTTGGCTCCAGGAGCCCGTCACGAATGCCTCTTTGACTTGGACTTCACAGGATTGGACCGGCGAATCTCGGTCACCATTCCCGTGGACCTCGGCCTGTGGAACGACGTGAATCCTCAAGACAACGAGGTCAGCCAAAATGGCGTCGACATCGAGGTCGGACCCATCCGCGCATCCATTTCACAATCCAACTCCAACGGCATCTACACCACCGCGGAAACCATGACGCTGATCGCACGGACCGCTGAGACCGCAGCAGGGCCTCTCAATTACACGTGGAAGATCGACGGCGTTTTCGACCTGCTCCCAGGGTGGCACGGTTCCGTAGTGGAGGTCCCGGTCTCAAACTACGACCTTGGCGAACACACCATTTCGCTGATTGTTCGAGACGGCATGGGCTACACAGAGTCCGAATTCCTCGTCATCACGATTCGACATCACACCGCCATTGACGGTGGTTCGGCCTACACTGGCCAAGCCGTGAGCCTCAACGAAGGGGTCTTGGTCCATGAGGAACGTCTGCCTCAACTCGGATTGAATTACGGCATCGGGAACGGCAAAGCGCCGCTCATGATGCACGCCTTTGGTTTGGAGGCTCCATCGCCAGGTGACGACGTTGGACTTTTGGAAATGAACATTCAGTTCAACCTCAGCGAACTTCTGCCTGAGAACATTGCTCCCGAGACCGTCGAAGTTCGCTTCCTTCCAGCGTTGAACTCCACGACGTGGGGCTTTGTGTCGCCTCCAAACGAGGTCACCGTTCATGACGACGGGACCATCGATGTGATCCTGAAAGAAGACGCCATCCTGTTGTTCATTGGCGTGTTGCCCATGCCGGACGTAAGCTTGGAAGACGTTCGGATTGAACGGCGCCCTGCAGGTCATCTCGAGGTTTTGTGGAACGCCAGCGGGGATCTCCAAAACCCCTACCTTTCAGGCTGGAACATTTACCGATTGGCGGTCCCCGCAGGTTCCTCCACGTATTTCCCCTCCCCAGAGGCCTCCTCCAGCCTTTCCTTCTGGGAGGATTTCACCGAGTCCACCTACGTGGCGACCACCGACATCGACAACGAGGGT
>MDSV01042456.1_pt1 | contig 11138 bp, 18 predicted proteins | sample 810851 | NCBI WGS metagenome assembly MDSV01 (sample SAMN05326640, study PRJNA326480) | marine metagenome | isolation source: seawater | place: Atlantic Ocean: North East | collected 2012 | reverse complement strand
ATGGGTGAATCACCCTGGCGACTGGCGAAAGAGATGCACTACCAGAAAACACAAACCAACGAGTTGTGAGAGACACATGGTCGAAGATATGACCGATCAGGAAAAGGAACTCTGGAAAAACGGACTCCTCATGCTAACATGGGGGAGTTGAGACTGACCATGGCAAACGAAAATGAAGAACAGAAAATAACCCTGTATCAACTTCACAAGACTGATGAGATGGTTGCTTTCGTCAACGGCCCTGATGGCGGTTGGGACAATGCGGCGAAGAAATATCCTGCATGGGAAGCACATTTGCAATTATCATTCAAGGGAAGCGAAAACTGGAAGTCAGAATACTTCCAGTATTACAGGGCTGTAGCAGAAATAAACACAGACAGTTTAGAGGAATCATTTGCAATTTCAAATGCATACGGTGGTTCCCACATGGATATGGTGGAAAAGGGACTAATAGAGCCACTTCTGCCTCTAATCACTCTCAAAAATGGATGGGAGACAATAAACATGCATTCAATGTCCGTTGGAGACATAGTTCAGAAAGGACTAGAATACTGGATGTGCGAACCATTCGGGTTCGCTGAGATTACAATAGATGACTGACCATGGCAAAATTATATCATAACAGTAAGAATATTGAAGATGTAAGAGCATTAAGAGAAACAAACAAACTTGACATTGAGACTTTAGTCCATCTGACAGGTTACAAAGAATGGATCTATACGAAAGATATGGCAGAAGCCTTAGTTAGCGAAGCAGAAGGGCACGATGACTGGTGCAAGGAAACCGTCATCTTTGCGTTTGACTACGCTACTACGACATGGGATTTCGACAGGGAAGCCTGCGACATCTTGGTAAATGCATGGCTAAAGGAGGATTCCTGATGGGATATTGGGCTTTAGACATACCAACAGGAGGAATAAATACAGACGCAAAGAGCGAACACCAACCCGTCGAGGGATTGGTGAACATCGTTCCTGGCATAGAGCCAGTCATGGAATATGTATGGGGCGATCCCTTCGCTGACATTGTTGATGGATTCATCGCAAGAGAAATGAACGAATTGAAGAATAAGCTGAACGCCGAGTTCATTATACGAATGGGCAGGGACATGTACCCCGTCGAATTCCTTTCTGGACTCGCCTTCTCATTAGGAGGAGATCAGTTCGATTCAGAAAAGTTCAAACTAGAAGTGGAAGTTACAAGGACGAATGACGACGATGAGTGATGTGGAGATAATTCAAAGATTCAACACAAAACATTGGAGGAACTACATTCTGAGAATGTCCCAAAGTGAGGCTTTGAAATTGGATTCTAAATACAAAGCCTACGGAATTATAGAAAAGATATGGTGTGGGGATATATGAGTGACGACAATCCGACATTCCTCCCCAAACAAAAATTCAGACACAAAGAAACTGGAGAAATAGTGACTTCCGTACCTCTTTCTAAGATAAGAGAGTACGAGAAGATTGACTGACCATGGCAAGAAAAAAAGTTGAAGAATCGACAAGACAAAAATTCCGAAATTATACATCAGAGCATCCAGCGACGATGGGAAGTAATGATTGGAAAATAGCAGATGTGACCGACAGCGTGTTGGTCGATTTATCAAAAATAAAGAAACCAGGGTGGCACTTTGAGAATTTCACAGAAGATAACTTCGTGGCAAAAGATTCAGGGGGCTTCCTGTTTTTAGAAAATCCTTCCTTAGCAAAGGACTTCAATGTTGAAGAATTGATAGATAAACACAGAAAAGTAGGATTCGGACCAAACGACACAATCATTTCGGCTGATTTTCCAATCCCAAGAATGGATGGAATATCAGATGAAGAAGCTTTGAAAAGACAAAAAACTTCGAAAGAATGGTATGAGTTAATGAAATCAGAAATATCGGTAACTGTCCCAGTAGTCCATGGCAGAAATGATGAGGACATCAAAAGACACATCGGTATGTACGAACTAGACGAAAAAGAACAAGTCTGTTTTGGTTCTAATCTAGCACAAGCTAAAGCCAGAGTCTATGACTCAATGAAAAAGGGCGGACAAAAGCCCAAACAAACAGGAATCAGGCCCTCAACTACTTCTTTATGGTATGAGGCAATCGATATGATGTCCGTAGTTAGAAACAACGAGAGGCCAGTTTTCCTACTAGGGGCTGGAGGCATGAATGCCGCACCAATCGCTGCTTTACTAGGGGCGAAATCAGTCGATGCTACAAGTTGGAGACTAAATGCAATGATGAAGAAGATATTTTGCACAGATCATGGGCGCTTCATCAATGTGGGTCGAAAACCCAACTATGAAGAAGATTGGGCTACGGGATTCTTGAAAGAAAGATTACAAGACGACTACTATCCCTTCGCAGGGATGACATTCAATGAACTCATAGCAGCCTTCAACCTACCAGGCGCGGCAGGTACAGAAGTATGCAAACTGCACAATATCTATGAATTGGATAGGGACGCTGAAAGATTATCAGATTTCGAAGGTGATCCGTCAGGACTAGCAGATTTGCTGTATGAAAGATTTCACAGCACATGGGTCGATAGGAACAATTTGAAAGTATTACACAAGGCATACAACTCAATCGGAGGAGATGCCACCGTGAATAAAGAAGTCTTGAATTACACAAGATAAATACTGACCATGGCGAAAGTAAAAACACAAAAGAAGGCCCGTAATGGGTCAACTAAATTACAATTGACAAGAAAACAACTCGAATCGGTGGCGAAGATAATCGGAGTCGTTGATTTACAGACCGTTTTCAGGATAAAAAAGGACAAAATTACAACAAAGGTAGTTGATGGTAGCCATGTTTCTCTCCTAGAGCTTACATGGCCTGCAAATGCATTTCAGAACTATGAAACAACGGGACAGGAGTTCGCAGTTGACAGTTTGAAAGACTTGTTATTTGCAGTAAAAACAGCAAGCATGAACGATACAATAACAATTGAAATTGATGCATCTATGACATATACAGTATCGACGAAGTATCAGAATGCTCAGATGAAATCACTTGACCCAGAATCAATCAAAGAACCAGGGTCGCCAAATATGCATGGAATGGACTATGCTCAAGTCTTCGATGTTCCCTCAGATTTTCTGAGGACAGCGCTGACTGGCACAGATAGGCAGAACAATCTTGTAAACTTTGGAATTGATAGAAGGGAAATCAAAATATTCGCATCGAGTTCGCATCAGAATTGGACTTACAATTTTGAATGCAAAAAGGGCGAAACGACAAAAGAATACCCAAGACACGCCAAAATGACTTATGACGGAAGACATTTGAAACCGTTGTTCGTTCAACTACACGGTGCAAAGGCACAAGACATATCTTTGAGATTCTATACTCCTGGTGGAAAGGGGGGTCCGTTGGAAATTACGGCCACTCTTCCCGATGGAGCGATGATCAAGTATTTCCTAGCACCGAGGATTGAAGATGAATGGGAGTGAACTCCCTACTGACCATGGCAAGCGTACAAGACGAGATAAGAGCCCGCATCGAGGCGGGAGAATTCGGGGATGACCCCGACATAAATGCAATAATAGAAGCAACAGCAGAGGCAGCAAAGCAAGAAAGATACATTACAATCTCAGGATTGTGGCAAGCAAGAGGAAAGGTGGCTTACGAAGGCAGGACTCAAGAGGAACTTGTAATTCCCCCTGGTTCTAAGATCTTGGTATTCCACAACGAGAAGACACAACAAAATTCCCCCGACTACAATATGGTGTATGTGGGGTAATACTGACCATACGATTCAAACGGTAGCACCTATGCCTAGATGCATGGGTTATGCCGCTAGTGGGGGAAACTTCCAAAACCTAGGTCTTTGGAATGCAACAGAAAACAAAATGAAAAAATTACTCGAAGAAAGCGGTCATGGGACACTTGATGCCTACTTGACCGCCAAATTAAGAGTTATAGAAGGTGTTTTTGAAATCACCATACAAGGGGAAGCCACTAGAAGCATATCAGAAGACCATCCGGCCTTCGAGGTGCTGTATCACAGTAGCTCAGGCCAGAGTAGCAACTTCCATCTCGCGATGAAGAATGCTTTGGAATCATACTAGCCCTCCTTCGGGGGGGCTCCCCCCTTTTGCCGACCCGAACTCTTGGGTCGGTTCCCCCCTTTTGCCGACCCGAACTCCTAAACCACAACGCATTCATGGCAGTTCGGACGGGGGTTCTGACCGCGCGGCAGAATAGGCTGTAACCATGGCTCCTCCGTCCACCTAAACTCTAGAAGCATTCAAACGACAAGCATCCTTACAATATTTTATGAACTGGAACGAATGGCGGAAATTTTGCTCCGAAAACGGTTTGAGTCTAGACCAAGCAAGCGAAAGTTGGACGAATTACAAAAATATGACATCGATAGCTCAAGATGCAGCATTAGCAGGCTTTAGCTCTGACGATATTATGGACGAAGATTGGAGAACTGACGAAGAATACAATCCCGTCGAGGAAATACTTGAAGCGAAAGAACAACTAGCCGATTTATTTACTGGAGAGGCTATGTTAGAGCAAGATGCTATTGAATTGTTTGAAAAGGCGGATAAAGTAAGCGAAGATTTACTAACTTCTTTGAAAGAAATCAAATCCAAGCGTGATTATCACGATCACATGGCAAAAATGCTAACTCAAGAAGCGAAAGATATGGTTCAAGAAATCATTAAAGAAGTAAGGAGGGCATTCTAATGACTGACGAGATCACATGGCCGCAATTCAAGCACCAACATTCAGGGATGGAAAACGAGGAAATCTCGATTTTGTGGAAGAAATACAAGGAAGGCCGATATTTCATCGGAGAGAGTAACGCCCCAAAGAAGGAGGCAAAGGAATTTCCAAGGGACGAAGAGGAACAAGAAGCCTTAGACAATCTAGAATCTCCAGAAACTACGGAAAAGGAAGATGAAACAACCGAGGAAGAAGAAGTAGTCGAAGAAACTACTGAAATTGAGCCCCAGGAAGACGCACAGAGCGAGGAAGAACCACAAGAGGCTCCAGAGCCTACCCCTGAGCCTCCAAAGCCTCAGCAAGCCCCCAAGGATGACGCAGCGAAAAGACTCCGTGATAACGCCATATACGGCATCTAGATCTTGAGAGTGTCAACAACTTCTTCAATCCTAGACGAAACTCGCTTGAAATCAGCCTTGAGTTGGGAAAACTCAGAGTCATTAGCCAAGATTTGGAACTTATCGGTCTGAGCGAACTGCGGACCATACTCTCTTAGAGACATCATCCCTGTAATCGAATGCCCCTCACCTAGCAATTCCGCTACTCTGTAATCCATTTCCTGTACTATGTGTTCCTGTTGGAGCTTAATTTCCATAAGGTCGTCTATCAATGCAAGATTTTCACCCTTGCTTCTATGAGGCCTACTCTGAAATCCTATTTTTTCAAAGTTTCCTACTATCTGAATGCCCTTGAGTGATTGAATTCTATCGACAACACCCATTAAAGAAGCATCCAAAAGGACTCTGTTTGCTGTCTCGTATGATGCTATGGCTAGCATTTCGCCATAGTTCTCGAATGATCCATCAGGCATCTGCTTGGACAAAGACCCCTTCCTTGCGACAATCCCCTGCCCCCCTTGTATGGAAGACTGACTTCTAATCGTATTCATTGTTGTACCACTACATAGGGTGTCTATCAGCAAACTCAAGTGACTGATATGGACACCCAAGCCAGCACTAGATATGCCGAACTCTGCTATGTCTGCATCGCTATTAGCGATTATGTGGTACACATTCTCTAGAAGTACCATTCTTGCGGGCTCTATGCCCAATGCGTGGTAAACCTGCCTTGGGTCGTCACAAGTGGAGCGCAAGAAATCAAACCTGTCATCTCCGTCAGTCAATGCAAAGTAGCCGCCAAATGATGCTCTAGTGCCTTTCTTCCAAGACTCCTTAGAGAATCCCTTTCCATTTGCGATTGGGGAGTTGAAGTAGCTTCTAGCAGGAGGTCCACTTAGCAATGATGAAACAAAATCAGACGAACCCCGAGTGTCCGAGCCTACGATATACAGGAAATATTCTCCTTCAACGCCTCCAGCGATTCCTCTTCCAGAGGACATGGTCTGTATTGGGTAGTCTGTGAGTGAGCCCTTACGGCCAGAACCAGGATATACTCCCTCGTACACATCAGATTGTATCATTTTGCCCTTGTTCTCTCCTTTGGTGACAACATCAAAGGTGGCATCATCGAGAGGGGAGTCAGCAATCTTGGTCAATTGACTATACAGATTGGTAAAACCATCCTTTATCTTGCTTTTATCTGTAAGAGTTACATCATCTCCCATCAAGTAATCGAGATCTATGTCTCCCACTTGTCTAAGAGTTGCTGAAGCTAATTGCCAACCAAGGCCACACCTTCTGCAACATTGATGGTCGCTCTGACGCGCTAGTTCCAATGTATAGTGAGCAGGAGTCACAGTCCATAGTTTTCGAATTCCTAAAGCCCATTCTGGGGAACCATACGATAATTCTTCGAAGTTCTCAACCTCTGAGTCGTCTGTAGCCTCAACTATTTTTTCAAAGAGGGCTTCAGCTACGGAATTATCGGCCAAATTCCCCCTATTCCTTGGTTTTGAGTCCTCGACAACCATAATCTGGCCTATGTCTCCACTTTCAACTGAGTCTATGAAACTCTTTGCCATCGCCAAGTAATCCTCGTTGGAAGGCACCGATTCATCATCTCTAGAAACGATTTCCATTTTTTGACTGTGATGTTGTGTTTTCATGTACTGTATGGGATATGAACAATTGTTGCAAATCTCTAGTTTATGCAGTATCTCAAGGAGGGATGTCCTGTACCTAGCAGGGAAATGAGGCATTTTGACTGAAACCGTATCATCTTCATTCTCAACAATAGAGATGTTTGAACGCAAACCAGGCATTTCTTTTGGATCTGCACGCCCACTTCCTGAGAAGTTGAAGAAAAATACTGTTTGAAAAGCCTCAATCAATTCATTAGATAGCACGAACCTATTGTTTTGATTCAGTTTACGCCATTCTTCTTGAGTAATTTCGGACGGTTTTTGTTTTGCAGAGATAACGATTTCATCTTGGATCTGATAATCCGAGAAATCAATGTCGCAAACTTCTCCCAATCTGGTTCTCTGGACACCAAATCTCATTTTTTCGGCCTTTTCTCTATCGAATCTTATGTCTTCTCCCAAAGCCAAACCCATAGTGTATATTCTCCTAACCATAGATTGCTCGCTTATCATAGCATCCAATGGGTTTACTTGATTAGCTACGCCTGCATAATGAAAAGTCCTCATAGTCATCTGAGTACCAGGCTCAGAAATAGAATGCGCAGCAATAACTCCAACATTTTCACCGGAGACTACTTTGTTATCATTGTAAGAATCGATAAGTCCAGTCACAATTTTTTCCAGAACCTCATCATCTATTGACCCAATCTCTCGATAATACTTGGTTTTCAAAGGTTTTTCATCAGAAACCCCACCGAGTCTCCTTGCTACATTTAGTAAAGCAATATCTGGAACTCTCCCATTGGAGATTGTTCTAAGCCGACCCAACCAATGCATGACGAGGTCTTCGGCCATAACCAAGGATAAGGGTCAGCCGTTTAGAGATTGACATTACTCAAGCAGTTCTCTCGCTTCTTTTGCTTTCTTTGGTCCGCCTGCAGCCTTGACAAAGTCATTCCAACTCGCTTTCTTTATCTTCCACATGTGAAATGATACTTGAGCCTCGATTGCGACTGGGAAATGCGGGTCAAAGTCAATCAGTTCTTCGACTTCATCAGGTATTTCAAAGTCAGCAACAGGGGTTTTAGCGGGAATTGCTGGAACATGGTTGCCCATAACATCAGCACGCATAAGTTCTGAGGAATCATCTATGTCTCTAGCCACTACTTTTTCAAAAACTTCTGGAGCGTCAAACATCAAGTTAGTCATAGTTGGTTGACCTTGTGACTGCTCAAGTATTCTTTCGAAATTGTCGATTCTCCTAGCGAGTATCTGCAATTGGCTAGAGAACCCCGAAGCCATCTGATCAACAGCCATCATTAATCTCTGTTGATTTTCTAGGACTACAGCAAGTTGCGATTCAGGGCCTTCTTCTAACAAATTCGCCACAGTCTTTTCATCCAATGGTTCCTCGGGAACCTCGGGGATTTGCTGTTCGATTACAGGCGTGTCAGAGGGTGAAGAAATCGAGGGTACTTCCTCCTGGGCGGCAGTATTGCTCGGAAGGTATTGACTTCTCCAATCCTCAGACACAAATCTAGCAAGAGGTCTTGTCGTTTGAAGTCTATTGCAAATCGGTGCATTTGCATGACATGATTTTGTGCGTGCAGTTCGAACAATGTTGCTCAGTTCGACCTTCCATATACCAATGGAAGCCGCTTCCACCCGTCAATTCCAAGAATGCTTCTTCAACGGTTGAGATGAACTTCTCAACCTTCCATGATTGAAGAAACCTCAATTGACTTTCCAGCATTAGTAATCCTCGTTCAGAGAGGTCCATGCCATAAAGTGGGCTAAATGGGTGCTTCCTCCTGGATATGTCTTTCGCAATTTGCCTCAACATTTTCATCCCATCAAGTTTGATTGATGTTAGATAGGACTCACCAACAAAACAAACATCACTCTCAATACTGTTTTTTGCCTTACTTACCGCATCCTCAGCAGAGCTAGCAATCAATCTGGTAACTTCTTGTGTCGTTGGATCTGTTACAACCCAGTCATTTCCAACCCCTGCATCCAAAGTGATTTGGTATGGGTGTTGAAACAAAACCCAATGATCTCCCAACCAACAAAGATGATTGGACGGGACCATTATCTTACCTATGTCATCATCCCCACTCCCTCTAGAGAGCCAAATTTCGTATTCGCCAACATCTGGAAACCTTGAGGGGTCATCGAATGTCGGTTGACTCAGGGGATGTGCCTCCACCTTAACAATTTCACAAAAACCCAATTTGGGCAATGCAGAAATCAAATCCCCTTCTTCTGGAAATGATTTGACGGGTTCGAAAGTTGATGGCAGGCCCTTCTCATTCACAAGAAACCGATTCAGTATTGACGGTTAATTCTTACTGCCGCCAAATACGGCTGCAACAAGAGCCAAACCCGCAACCTGCATAGCTTCAGAAAACATCTTCTTACTTTGAGTGGAGTTCCAAGAGCCAGATAAAGCATAATTCGCATAATGCTCGCAGTTTCTAATTGCTGGATTGTAGTCAGACCTATGGAGGAGCATCTTGGCCCTATCCAAAACAGGCCTCGGATCGTCTGGAACTTCGACAACATCAACTTTCTTTCCCTCTGAGAAAACATCGTAGGGTGTAAGCCCGATGTGTATTCCAGTATGAGAGCCACTATTAGTGGAAGGCCATACGGCATTTACGAACTTAGTTTTCAAATCCGGCCTGTCCAAATGTCCCTCGAATGGCCCTCCGAACTGATAAATCATCTGCTTCTTGGTTTTCGGGTCATAAAATTCAGAAGCTATGCCCCAATGATGCAAATTCCAACCAATAGGGCGTTTTAGAGCCGCACCGATAGGATAAGGCATGTCTTCCTCCATGGTACTCGACAGGGGCTTTGACGGATATTGCTTTCGGAACGGTCAAACGACAAACACTTCTGTTAGAGTATATGGGAGAGGGAGTCGAACATCAAGAAGACGATGATGAGCAACCAACATTACAACCAATTGAAACTTGCTACATTGTCGCCAGAGATGTCCCTGTCACCGTCAAAGCCCAATTGATGATAATAAAATACAAGCGAGGATGGAAGTCCTGGGCAGAGATGATCTATGATGTTGTCAAAGAGTGGGGGGGAGAGGACTGAGTCACTTCGAAATTAAGATAGAAGGACAGCCAGTAGCCGCAACGAGGCCAAGATTCAGGCGAACCTCTAAGGGTGTAATGACTCATCCTACAAAGAAAAACCACGAATCATCTGTAAAAATCAAAAAATTAGCAGAAAAAGCCATGAAAGGCAGAGATCTTTTGAGTGGCCCGCTTGAAGTTAGAATACACGCCATGTTTGAATGTCCGAAATACAAACACAGAGTAAACAAACCTGCAAAAACATCACTAAAATACAATGGGCCGGATGTTGACAATATTGCTAAACACTACATGGATGCACTATTGGCATCAGGAATAGTCGCCAATGACGACAATCTTGTAGTTTCACTTCTAGTTACTAAGATTGAACTAGCACAAGGACAAAAGCCCTATACTCTGGTAAGAATAGATGAAATTTTATCAAACGACAACCCTTGGAAGCACATGATAGACTCAATACTGGAGGCAATCTGATGAGAGATGATCACATAGAGCAGATTGTAGCAGTAGTAAGAGGGGCGATAGGCATAGGGTCCGAGAATCGAGAACTAATGTTGAGAAGAAGGCTACAAGAACTCAATCTCAAGACTGGGCCTGAGTCCTATGTCAAGAAAAGGAGAGATCCCACGGCACTTTGGATTGCAGAAGCCAGAAAGTGGGCGAAAAACAGGTGTCTGATGGGGCAAAAAGTAAACATTTACCAGGTTTGCAGGGCATTACCCCCCCCAAGTGGAATAGATAGAAGAGTAATTGGTGGCGTTTTCAAGCATCCAGACTTTAGGAGAGTGGGAACTGTAAGAGTTGAGAAAGAGGGTGGCGGTCACAGAACATGTGGGGAATTCATACTCAGCAGCCAAACACTTCCCAAAGGTGCAATTACTGACTGGTGATGTATTGGAAACGGTCTGTATCTTTTGTTGGGCTTACAGAGAGTTAGAAGTCTGCCGAATAAATGGTGAATTCTGCACATACTGTGGGCGAACTCAGAAATTATGAAGCATCATCCTCTATGAGAGGGGGGCGGAGGGGGAAAGAAATCCACTTCTTCCCTAACTTCGACTTCAACTCCAAATGGGTCGTCTAAGATTTGAATTGCAGGAGCCTCTAGAACAAACGGTTGCACCATCCCCTGGATTTTATCCATATCTAACCTATCGACCCAACGCAGAGTCGTCTGAATGGCATCTGTAATCTCGCCCCAACCTACATCTTGCATGTTGGTAAGGGCAGGGCCTAGCTCATCTCTCGCTGATTCGATAGATTCAACCATGGTGTGAATAGGTACTCTGCCCAACACTTCGTT
>MDSV01021173.1_pt1 | contig 11139 bp, 10 predicted proteins | sample 810851 | NCBI WGS metagenome assembly MDSV01 (sample SAMN05326640, study PRJNA326480) | marine metagenome | isolation source: seawater | place: Atlantic Ocean: North East | collected 2012 | reverse complement strand
CACTAAAGAACCATAATTTTTACTTACTTTTACCGAATCTAATTTTCTGATGAAAAATATTCGAAACTTCTGTATTATTGCTCATATTGATCACGGCAAAAGCACCTTGGCTGACAGACTTTTGGAATTCACAGGTGCTATTTCTGAAAGAGAAATGCAAAATCAACTCCTAGATAATATGGACCTTGAAAGGGAAAGAGGAATAACGATTAAGTCTCACGCGATTCAAATGTACTACAAATACGAGGGTGAAGATTTTGTTTTGAACCTTATCGACACCCCAGGTCATGTTGACTTTTCATACGAGGTGTCTCGATCCATTGCGGCCTGTGAAGGCGCTCTTTTAGTTGTTGATGCTGCTCAAAGCATACAGGCCCAAACTATTTCCAACTTGTATCTTGCTTTGGAAAATGACCTAGAAATTATACCGATACTAAACAAAGTTGATCTTCCAAGCGCAAACCCTGCAGAAGTTACAGATGACATTGTAGACCTTCTTGGTTGCAAGGCTGAAGACGTAATTCCAGCCAGCGCTAAGACAGGGCTTGGAATTGATAGTATTTTAAAAGCAATAATTGAAGTTATTCCGCCTCCCAAGGGAGAGCCCAACAAACCTCTTCAAGCGCTTATATTTGACTCCGTTTTTAACCCTTTTCGTGGTATTGAAACATATTTCAGAATTATAAACGGGTCCATTCGCAAAGGACAAAAAATTAAGTTTTTAGCAACAGAGAAGTCTTATTTTGCCGACGAGGTGGGAACTCTTAACCTAAAGCAAAGCCCTAAAAATGAAATTCTTGCAGGTGATGTTGGGTATCTAATCACAGGAATTAAAGAGGCTAAGGAGGTAAAAGTTGGCGACACAATTACTGACTTTGAGAATCCGACAAATGAGGCAATTTCTGGTTTTGAAGATGTAAAGCCGATGGTTTTTGCTGGGATATACCCGGTGGATACAGAGGATTATGAAGAGCTTAGGGGAGCAATGGAAAAGTTGCAGCTAAACGATGCTTCTTTAGTCTTTACGCCTGAAAGTTCTGTGGCATTAGGCTTTGGGTTTCGCTGTGGTTTTTTAGGAATGTTACACATGGAAATCATTCAAGAGCGCTTGGAAAGAGAGTTTGACATGACTGTGATAACTACTGTCCCCAATGTTTCCTATCATGCTTACAACAAGAAAAACCCAGACCAAATAATTTTAGTTAACAACCCGTCTGATCTTCCCGACCCGTCTTCACTTGATAGGGTTGAAGAGCCTTTTATTAAGGCCTCTATCATAACAAAGTCTGATTTTATTGGAAACGTAATGTCTTTATGTATTGAAAAAAGAGGGGTTATTAAAAGCCAAACCTATTTAACAACAACTAGGGTAGAATTAATTTTTGACATGCCATTAGCAGAAATTGTTTTTGACTTTTATGATCGTCTAAAAACTGTTTCTAAGGGGTATGCTTCCTTTGACTACTCGCCCTTGGGGCTTGTTGCCTCAAAACTTGTCAGAGTTGACATCTTGCTTAACTCAAAACCAGTAGATGCTCTTTCGGCGCTGTTACATGCTGATAATGCTTATCGAGTTGGGAAAAGAATATGTGAAAAACTTAAAGAGCTTATTCCGAGACAACAATTCGATGTTCCAATACAGGCTGCTATTGGAACCAAAATAATTGCTCGAGAAACAATAAAGGCTGTTCGTAAAGATGTTACTGCTAAATGCTACGGAGGGGATATAACAAGAAAAAGAAAATTATTAGAAAATCAGAAAAAGGGCAAAAAGAGAATGCGTCAAGTAGGAAGCGTTGAGATTCCTCAAGAAGCTTTTATGGCGGTGTTAAAACTAAATGACTAGTCTTTCAGGGTTAGTCGGAGCACAGAACAAGCTACGCGCTCGGTAAATTTGTCTTTGCCTCCTCCAAAAAGAACTTTAATCCAGTTGTCTTTTTCTGGTGTTCCAAGAATCAATAAGTCATAGCTTGCGGAAATATCTGCAATTGTTGCTACAGGGCTGTCGCTTTTTACAACTGAAACATTTGCTTTTACTTTAGCTTCTTTAAGTTTTTCTTCCGATCTTGTTTGGATAGTTGTTGTTGTTTTATTGTTTTCTGGCACAACATGTAAAAGGGTTAGGCTTGCGCCAAAATGCTTACAAACATTGTTGGCAACTCCAATAAAGTTTTTGTCTTTTCTTCCTGGGCGTAGCGCCAAGACAACCTTCCCAATGTATCTTACGCCACTGTCTTTATACAAGGCCAGATTAGAATTAATATTTGCTAATAACCAGCCTATGGGATTGCTGATAAATATGCCTGAATTTGGCCTTGCTCTCCAGCCCATTACGAGCCATTGGCAACTCTCTTGAGAGCTCAGTCTGTTGATCGTTTCGGAAAGCTCATAAGTAACCACAGCATCGAAGCCAATCGAAAGTTTTTTGGATTCAGAAAGCCTGTTAATTCTTCTTTTGAGAGACGTTGATTCGGGTGAATCCTGCATAAAAACGGAGGCATCTGTTTGGTTTGGCACTTCCGTTATATCAAAGGCCTGGACCTTATTTGTGCTTTTAATAGCTGCAGCCATTTCCACCAACATTTCTGGGGAGGCTTCTTCTCCAAGTAAAGGAATAACAACCTCTGCTTTGGTAGCTATTCCACTTTCTATTTCTTCATTTGTTTCTGGGTATTCTCTAATCTTTGAGGGGCCCTTAAAAAAGGAAGAAAAAATTCCATAACTAGATGCTATGCCGCTTCTGTCTGATTTTCTTCCGTAAACGAGAAAGATTAAAACCCCTAAAACAACAACCCCTAATACAGAAACGACAGGCATTATACCAAGGTATGCAAGCAGAATTATTCCGCTTACTATCCCAAAAATTTGAACCCCTGGGTACAATGGAGACTTAAAAGTTGGTTTGTACCACTGGGCATTTGTTTCTCTTAAAATAATAACAGTAAGCTCGTTGAAGATGAACATCAAAACCTTGAAGGCACTTGCTAACTTTGCAATCTTAACCACATCTAAAAAAATAATTGCAAGAGCAATTAAAGTTGATGTTGTAAGAATTGCGGAAACAGGTGTCATAAATTTTGAGTTTACGCCTGCTAAGTAGCCAGGAAGCAGCCCATCTTTGGACATTGCAAAAGGAAATCTAGAAGAGGCCAGAACTCCTGAGTTTGCCATTGATAAAAGAGTGAGTGCTCCGACAACCCCAGCAATTAACCCAAAAGTCTCTCCGCCTATTGTTTGAAACAGCGTGTGGATTGGCTTTATGTCAGTTGCTAAAAGTGAGGCCTCTACATTCCCAACTAAGACAAGCGCTACCAAACAGTATATAGTGGTAATAAGGAACAGAGAAATGATCATTGTTAATGGAAGATTTTTTGCTGGGTTTTTAATCTCTCCCGCGATCGCTGCAATTTTAGTTACACCCGCATAAGAAATATATAAAAAAGCAACCCCCGCAATAAACCCGTCTTTGCCGTCAGTAAAAACTGGCTCTGTGAGCTTTGTGTCAAAAGAGCTAAAACCCAAGACTATAATTACAATTAGCGAAATTATGCTTACTGAAACGATAAAAAGCTGTGTTTTTTCAACCTTTTTCAGGCCAAAAACATTCAACAGAAAAATCAAAAAAAGTGCGAGTAAAGCAATTGCTGTTGTATAGGCTTCGTCAATATTTACGACCACATATAAATAGGCGCTTAAGCCAACAAGAGAGAAAGCACTTTTTAAAAGAAGGGATAGCCAAAGGCCTATTCCGGCTATAGTTCCAAAAAGGGGTCCAAACGCCCTTTCAATATACACATATGTGCCTCCAGACTTGGGCATAGCTGTTCCCAGCTCTGACTTTGAAAGAACAGCGGGCAATATACACAGCGCTGCTACTAAGAATGCCAACCAGACAGATGAACCAGTAATTCCTACCGCTAGTCCAGGGAGGACAAATATTCCGCTAAGCATCCCTCCAATGCTTACCGCAATGGCTCCTGGTAATGACAGTGTTCTCTCTAATTTCTTCAAAATATTATTTTATATTTATTAAAAATACTAAATATAAATTTCAATTGAACTTATACCCTATAATTGCAGGAAATTTTATGCTAGACGGTGGGGCTATGTTTGGCGTGGTTCCAAAATCCATTTGGCAAAAAACAAATCCTTCCGACAGCAACAACATGGTAAAAATTGCTGCACGGTGCCTGCTCATTGAAGATGGTGATAAGCTTGTACTTGTCGATGTTGGAATGGGCAATAAACAAAGTGAAAAGTTCTTTAATTATTATCATTGTTGGGGTGAGGACACCTTAAATTCTTCACTTAAAAAACACGGTTTTGAAACTAGTGATGTGACAGATGTTTTTTTAACACATTTGCATTTTGATCATTGTGGGGGCGGTGTAATTCGGTCTGCTAAAAACAACTTTGAAACTACTTTTAAAAACGCCAAATATTGGAGTAATGAAAGTCATTGGGATTGGGCAACAAATCCAAATAAAAGAGAAAGTGCTTCTTTTTTAAAAGAAAACATTAGTCCAATTAAAGACTCCGGTCAGCTAAACTTTCTTAAAAAAGACCCCAATTCTTATTTGACAAGCACTCCTCTTGGGTTTGAGGTTTTGTTTGTTGATGGGCACACCGAAAAACAAATGATTCCTCTTATTAGTTATAGGGGGCAAAAAATAGCTTTCGGCGCAGACCTAATTCCAACGGTTGGACATATCCCTTTGCCGTATATACCTGGCTATGATATTAGGCCTTTAGTTTCTTTAAAAGAAAAAGAATTGTTCTTAAATTTTTGCCATAAAAATGACGTATTTTTATTCTTTGAACATGATGCAAATGTTGAGGTTGCAACACTCCAAAAAAATGAAAAGGGAGTGCGTTTGGAAAAAACATTAATGTTAGGTGATTTATGAAAAGCTTTCTTTTTTTACTCTTTCTTGTTGCTTACTCTGTCTCTTTTGGACAAGGCTATTGGCAACAGCATGTAGACTACACAATGAAAATTGACGTAAATGTTAAGGACCATACGTACAGCGGCGAACAACAGCTGGTATACACAAACAACTCTCCTGACACCCTTCATCGAGTTTTCTATCACCTTTACTTTAACGCTTTTAAGCCCGGAACAGATCAAGTATTAGCCTCTAGTCATGCAAGCTTTGAAAGGAGGGGTGTTGCAGATAAAATTGCAAAGTTGGGTCCTGAAGACTGGGGCGATGTAAAAGTCTTGTCTTTAAAACAAAATGGGAAAAAAGTCAAGCATGTAACTGAAGAAACCATTCTTGAAGTAGACCTTAATGAGCCATTACTTCCTGGTCAAAATACGTTGCTCGAGATGTCCTTTTTTACAAAAACTCCTGCTGTTGTGCAGCGCTCTGGAAAACAAAATAAAGATGGTGTTGAGTTCTCTATGTCACAGTGGTATCCTAAACTATGTGAATATGACAAGGAGGGCTGGCACGCCAACCCCTATATAGGTAGAGAATTTCACGGGGTATGGGGAAACTTTGATGTTACCTTAAATATTGACAAAGACTATGTAGTTGCTGCTTCTGGATATCTGCAGAACCCTGAATTAATTGGGCATGGATATGCTCCGCTAGAAAAGAATGTTGTTCATGGTGAAAAAATTTCTTGGAATTTTATTGCTCCTAATGTTCATGATTTTAGCTGGGCTGCTGATCCTAGTTTCATTCACGATATTAAAAAAGTTCCTGATGGCCCAGACCTACATTTTTTCTATGAGGAGTCCAGTCCTTATATAGGTTTTTGGCAAGATTTTCAAGACCCCTCAGTAAAGATGATGGAGTTTTTTAGTGACAACCTTGGCAAATATCCGTATGATCAGTATTCAATAATTATGGGTGGAGATGGGGGAATGGAATATGCTATGTGCACCTTTATTGCCGGCTATGAATATGATGATTACAGGCGCTTATTAAGTGTTACCTCTCACGAAATTGCACATACTTGGTTTCAGTTTTTAATGGCAACGAACGAGTCAAAACACGCATGGATGGACGAAGGTTTTACAAGTTATATTGATGACGTTTGCTTGAATGAGCTATTAAATGAAGGAAAAGAAATTCCTAATATTGCTGCATATAAAGATTATATTCCTTGGGCGTTAAGCGGAATGGAAGAGCCGCTTACAACTCATGCGGACAGATATGAGTTTGGTGAGGGTTATTGGATCTCTGCGTATGACAAAGGGTCTATCTTTATGTCTCAATTAAAATATATTGTTGGGGATGAAAATTTTAAAAAAATTTTAAAGCGATACTATCACGATTGGGCATTTAAGCATCCTGATCCAAACGATTTTATACGGGTTTGTGAAAAGGTAACTGGATTTGAGCTTGATTGGTATTTAATGGATTGGGTGCAGACAGTAAAAACAATAGATTATGCGATTAATTCTTATGTTTCTGACGGAAACTCTACAGCCATAACATTACAAAGAATTGGTCAAATGCCAATGCCAGTAGAAGTGCTTGTTTCTTTAAATGACGGAAGTCATCAAACTTACTACATACCTCTTACGATGATGCGAGGAGGAAAACCAGCTGGGGAAATGATTTCTAAAAGATCCTGGTCTTGGGCAAAACCATATTACTCTCTTAAAGTCCCCTTTAAAAAAGATGACATTAAACACATAGTAATTGACCCCCAAGGCATTGTGGCTGATGTTAACAGAGAAAATAATACAATACAGGTTGGTTTTTAAGCTAAATAAAGAAAGCTCTTTAAAGTCTAAGGCTGAAATTGAAAAGGTGTTTGATTTTGGAAAAAAAGTTTCGAACAAATACTTGTCAATGTACTTTTTGAGCAGTCAAAATTCTTCTGAGCTTCCAAAGAAAGTTGCTGTGGTTGTTGGAAAAAAAACTCATGCCCTTGCTGTTAAAAGAAATAAAATTAAAAGATTATTAAGAGATTGTTTAAGGCACTCGGATGAATTTGAAAAATTTAACTCTGGCAGTTTTATAATTATGTGTCATTTTAGAGAGATGCCTACTTTAAGCTTGTTGCAAGAAAATATTAAAACCCTATTTTTGTCGTTATCTAAAAAAGAATTGTCTTGAGATTTATTTTGTTTCTTTTATTCATTTTTTCTTTCAGCTTCTTGCAAGCTCAGTTTAATGTTGAGCATTCCGTTTTTTTTGACACGGACAAGTATCTCCTCTCGAAAACCGAAAAGACACGTTTACAACAATTCCTAGCAGAAGTTGAAAAAGAGGGTGTCATTCAAATTGAAATTTTTGGATACTGTGATGATAGAGGTACTTCTAACTATAATTTAAATCTTTCACAAAATAGAGCCAATCAAATTAAAAAGGTTTTTAAGTCTAATTCTTTTTTTCCAGAAAAAATAACAACTGTTGATGGTAAAGGTGAGCTGCTTCTTACTATCGTTGATGAAGAAGATCCTTCAATAATCAGAGCTTTAAATAGACGAGTTGATATAGTAGTTAGTTATCCCGAAAAAGAAAATAAAATAAAAAAAGAAGTTTCTTTAAATAACAACAATGAAAAGGCTTTTGTTCTGGAAAATGTTCTTTTTATCACTGGTTATAGCTACTTAACCAGAAAGTCTAAAAAAGTTTTGGATGATGTCGCCGAAATAATAAAAAAAGAAACTTTTTCTTTTGTTATTCAAGGTCATGTATGTTGTACAGACGGAACAGTTGACGCTATTGATAAAAAAACTAATCAAAGAAATCTTTCGGTGGCAAGAGCTAAGTATGTTTACGACTTTTTTATCAAAAAAGGTGTTAATAAAACACGTATGTCTTATGAAGGGTTGGCTCATAAATTTCCGTTAGGCGGAAGCGAAGACAAGGACAGAAGAGTAGAAATTAAAGTAATTTCTAAATAAGTTGTTTTATCATTCTTATGTGAGGAATTCCATCTTCTAAATATTCATTTCCTATAAATTTATATCCCAAGTTAGTATAAAATTCTTTTAAATATTTCTGAGCAGAAATTTCAATATTCTTATTTGTTAAATTCTCTTTTATATATTTTTCTCCTTCTATCATTACTTTTTTCCCAAGCTCTTTTCCTCTTTTTTCTTTTTCTACCACTACTCTACCTATACTCGGATTTTCGAAATATTCCCCTTCATTAAATATTCTTGAATATGCAATAGTTTTGTTATTTTCTGTAAAAAAAATATGAACAGCCTTTTGATCTTTTCCGTCAATATCTTGGTAAATACAGTTTTGCTCCACAACAAAAACCTCAGATCTCAATTGTAAAATATTATAAAGTTCTTGTGTTGTTAATTCGTTGAAATACTTTATAACAATATTCATTTTTAAATTTTATTAATTCTTCTTTCATGTCTTGCTCCTTCAAAATTTTCTTCAATAAATATTTTTACAATATTTAAAGCTTTCTGTTGTGAAATATATCTTGCCGGTAAACACAAAAGATTAGCATTGTTATGTTTTCTGCTTAATGAAGTAATCTCTTCATTCCAACAAAGAGCAGCTCTAACATTTGAATATTTATTTGCTGTCATTGCTACTCCATTTCCACTACCACAAATAAGAATTCCAAAATCATATTCTTGCTTGTCAACTTTTTTAGCTACAGGATGAGCAAAATCGGGATAATCCACACTTTCTTCTGAGTCGCATCCCACATTTTTACATTCAATTTTTTTTTCATTAAAAAAATGTATTAGTGCTTTTTTAATATGCACTCCTGCGTGATCGTTTCCAATAATTATATTCATATCTTGTTAATAAAGTGTTGATGTTAGTTTATAAATATAAATATTTTAACGCTTTTGATTGAATGTTATAAAAGCAATTTTATTTATCACAAATAATGGTTTATTTATTAATACAAATTTTATTGTTTTTAACTTTTTTTTAAAATAACTTATTAATATTTCTAAATATAAAATAAACATGTGGTTTTGTTAATATTTTATTTAATCAATTGATTTTTAGTACTTTACAAATATATTATTTGTTTATTTAAGTCTGATAAAATATTAATATCTAATATATATACAAATTACAATAAAAGTTATTATACATATTAACAAACAATATATATAAGAATTAATTTTTATTAATTTTTATTTTATCTATATATAATGTTTATAAGTATATAAATATTCAAAACTAATTCTATATATAAGGTATATTTTTGTAAAAGTTTTATGGGTAATACAAAAAGATATAAAGGGATAATTGATTTTAAGAATAAAGAAGCCTATATAGTATGTGATAGAATTTTTAAAACTATAAAAATTAAAAAATCAAATTTTAATTTCATACATGATGATGAAGTTGAATTTGAAATTCTTTCTAGAAAAAGGCAAGGATATATACTTGCTAATATAATTTCTCTTGTTAAAAGAAAAAAAACTCAGTTTATAGGAATTATTCAAAAAACAAAAAATTTTGCATTTGTTATTATTGAGGATAAAAAAATAAAAACTGATTTTTTTATTCCAAGCGATAACATAGGAGAAGCAAATGATGGAGATAAGGTATTGGTCGAATTATTAGAGTGGAAAAAACAAGATTTATCTCCAATTGGAAAAATAGTTAAAGTTTTTGGTGAACCGGGTAACCATCAAACAGAATTGAATTCTATCATTGCTAAAAATGAAATTGTAATAGAATTTTCTGATGAAGTAAAAGAATATGCTAAAAATATTTCAGAAAAAATAGAAGAAAAAGAAATCAAAAAGAGAAGAGATTTTAGAGAAAAAAATACTTTCACCATTGATCCAGTTGATGCAAAAGATTTTGATGATGCTCTTTCTTTTGAAAAAATTGATGAAAATAATTATGAAATAGGAATTCATATTGCTGATGTTTCATTTTATGTTAAACCATCTACAATTTTAGATAAAGAAGCTTATAACAGAGCAACATCAATATATCTTGTGGATAGAGTAATACCTATGCTACCCGAAAAGCTATCTAATAAGGTGTGTTCACTCAGACCCGACGAAGATAAGCTAACATTTTCTGCTGTATTTAACTTTAATAAAAATGCAGAAATTAAAAATAGCTGGTTTGGAAGAACAATAATTAGAAGCAATAAAAGATTTAGTTATCAAGAAGCGCAAGAAATTATCGAGACTAAAAAAAATATAATTTCAAAAAAAAATTCTTTGACTGGAAAAGAATATAAAGTAGATCAATCTATTGTTGATGCAATCATTATTCTAGATGACATTGCAAAAAAAACAAGATCTAAGAGAGAAAAAAATGGGTCTATTAATTTTAATAGAACGGAGGTTGGATTTATATTAGATAAAGAAAAAAATCCAAAAGAAATTTATTTCAAACAAAGCGGAGATTCTAATAAACTGATTGAAGAATTTATGCTTATAGCCAACAAAAAGGTTGCAGAGGTGTTTAATGAAATAAAAATGCAAAAGCATATTTACAGAGTTCACGACCTTCCAGATAAAGAAAAATTAAAAAGCTTAAAATATATAGTCAAGACCTTTGGATATAATTTAGATTTGACAAGTTCTAAAGGAATTTCAAAATCTTTAAATAAGCTGTTACATCAGGTTAAAGGAAAAGAAGAACAAAATCTCATAGAGTCATTAGCGCTGAGAAGCATGAGCAAGGCAGAGTATTCAACAATAAATATTGGACATTATGGATTGGCTTTTACTAACTATACTCACTTTACCTCTCCAATTAGAAGATATCCAGATGTTTTGGTTCATCGTCTGCTAGAACAGATTCAAAATAAAGACTTTGGAAAATTTAACAAGAATCTTCAAAAAAAAGCTATTTACTGTTCCGAACAAGAAATGGTTGCAGCAAAAGCAGAGAGAGACTCTATAAAATTTATGCAAATAAAATTCATGCAAAACAAAATTGGAGAATCTTTCTCTGGAATAATCTCCGGAGTTTCTGACTGGGGAATTTACGTAGAAATTGAAGAAAATAAGTGTGAAGGAATGGTATATATTAAAGACATTGAAGATGATAAATATTACTACAGCGAACAACAACAAGCCATTCTCGGCAAAAAAACAAATAAAAAATATACACTAGGAGACAAAATTAATATTGAAGTAAAAAAAGCAGATTTAGTAAAAAAACATTTAGATTTTATAATTATTTAATAATTTTATTTTATGAAAAGATTTATACT
>MDSV01190524.1_pt1 | contig 11141 bp, 9 predicted proteins | sample 810851 | NCBI WGS metagenome assembly MDSV01 (sample SAMN05326640, study PRJNA326480) | marine metagenome | isolation source: seawater | place: Atlantic Ocean: North East | collected 2012 | reverse complement strand
GGGAGGGATGCCCGCACTTTCCAGGATGTCTTCTTCGACTCGTCCTTTGAGACTTTTTCGCAGCATTTTACGGCGTTGATTGAAGGCAATCCGAACCAGGTCTATCAGTTCGTCTTCAATGTGTTTTTCGACGATTCGCTCTACTCGTTCTACAGCTACCAAAGCAGAGCTCACTCGGGGTTGCGGGTAGAAGACTGAAGGAGATACGTGCCCAACAATTGATGCATTTCCTCTCAGGGCAACCCGCACTGACACTCCGCTGTATGCAGCATCGCCGACTGAGGCAGCTATCCGTTCTCCAGCTTCTTGCTGAACCATGACCAAAAGACGGGTCACAGCCGGAACCTCATCTAAGACGGTCAGTACTACATTCGTCGCAATGTTGTAGGGAAGATTTGCTACGAGGTCCCAACCGGGCGTCGGTAGCATTTCGTTCCACGAAAGGGAGCGCACATCTGCCTCTATTATTTGAGCCCGATCACCGACGATGGAATTAAGTATCGGTATTAGCGTTCTGTCAGTCTCGATAGCTACCACCGATGCTCCGGTTTCGGCTAGCGCTAGCGTCAGCGACCCCAATCCCGCCCCGATTTCTATTACACGGCTGCCTTCCCCTACCCCGGATAGTCGAGCTATACGCCTGACAGTGTTCGGATCGACAACAAAGTTTTGTCCGAGGCTCTTTTTCGGATCTATGTCTGCTTCGCTCAGCAATCGCCGGACGTCAGCTACCGATAACGTCATTCCCTCACCTGCCACTTGGACCAACCGAAATATTGTTTACAACCCGGCCAACCATTCCAACCTTGAGCCTGCCATAGAAGGTTGGCCCGATAGATCTGCTCCTCTTTGCTGGCATCAGCTGGACTTCCCTCGCCTCCCATCCACTGCCATGAGCCCAATGCAAATTGGAGGCCTCCGAAATATCCATTTCCAGTGTCTACATCCCAAGTCTGTCTTGACTCGCACCATGCCATCCGCTCCCACATCTCAAGACTCGGCCAGGTGTCAGAGTAAGGCTGCCCAAAAACGATTGCCGTCGTTCCCTGCTCTGGTTCGAAAGATTCTTTAGTTGCTCCATCGCTAACAGGAGCGGCTGTTGTTGTTGGTGTCGTTGTCGTTGTCGTTGTCGTTGTCGTTGTCGTTGTCGTTGTCGTTGTCGTCGAAACAACGGTCGTGCCTATGAACCTGGCCGCTGTTGTTTGCGTGGGGGACGGACTTGACTGTCGATCAGAAGTTCCCGGTGAATGCGTTGTCGAGACTGTTGTCGTTGTTGGAACTGATGGGGGTAGGGGTGTCGTGGATATGTAGCTGGTGCTTGATGTATCCGAAATAGTGATCACGGGACGCGTTGTTTCGGAACTTGGAGTTGGTCCAGCCGAAGCTGCCCCGTTTATCGAGCTTTCCGCCTGGAATTGAATTCCTAAAAATAAGTCGCCCACTAGCGACACCGCCAGATTCCCCACTCTAAAGCCAGCCAAGGAGAGATCCGGAGTTGAGGACTCGGTAAGTTTTCGATTAGTTGGCTGGGGGGTGGGTTTGCCGGACGTGGATTCTGACTCGGTGATCGACACAGCGGCTACACCTATCACCGCAATTCCTAGAAGCAAGAGTACGGCATGTCTGTTCCACCTCTTTAGGAGCGCAGGTTGCACCGCATACCACCCAATCTTGCTGCTACTTAATTGAGCCTACTGACTGACAAGATTTCTCTTGTCAGTCACCTAATCCGTAAAAGTCTGAAGCCGTGCTCCAAGACTCCGCAGCTACTGTTTCAACCTCAACGCCACGCGCTGCTGCAACGCCTTCGCCCACCAATGTGACCCACGAAGGATGATTCTGCTTTCCTCTTTTGGGGACTGGCGCCAAGTACGGGGCGTCAGTTTCAACCATGTAACGATCTGCCGGGGCTAGCGCGGCTGCTTCACGTAACTCCGGTGCGCTGGGAAATGTGATTATCCCGCTAAACGACAAATATGCGCCTCTCTGAAGTCCGGCCTCCGCCTCTTCAGGTCCACCTGTAAAGCAATGAAAAACTGTTTTGCTAGGAATGCCTTCAAGATCGAGTATGTCGAATGTGTCGTCCCAAGCATCTCTGGTATGGATTACTAACGGCAGCGCACGTTGGTGGGCTAGCTGAATTTGCTTAGCGAATATTTCCCGTTGAATGTTTCGAGGCGAGTTGTCGTAGTGATAGTCGAGTCCACACTCTCCAATCGCGACCACCTTTGGAGAAGCTGCTATTCGCTCCAAACCATTAATTCCATCTTTTGCATCATGCGGATGGACACCCGCTGTAGCCCAGACTCCGTCAATCTCATTAGCGCGTGTTATGCACTTGAGGCTGTGTTCTATTGAGGTCCCAACATCGATGAGCCTATGAACACCCGCCTCTTTGGCAGTTTGCACCATTTGTAAGGCGAGCTCCGGGTCATCTGGCAGATGGCAGTGATTATCTGTCCACTTCATTTCGGTCATTTGAACCGAGGGAACAGGGGGTCACCCTTGAGGACCGGAAGTCCACCTGGGTATTGACCCCATTTGATGCTGTCTGGCAACCGTTGTTGCGTGTGGTCTGCGTCAAGTCCTATCCGACGACGAATTTCACTACACGCGTTCGGCACCGCCGGCGAAGCCAAGATTGAAACGATCCGCAGAATCTCAAGAGCATCCCCCAAAACAGCGTCCACTGCGGGGCCGGGCTCGGATTTCCAGGGTTCAGCATTTTCAAGATAGGCATTTGTTTCGCGAATAATTTTCCAGGTCGCATCGAGAGCTTCGGAAGGCGCAATCCGTGCCCACCCGTCAGCAATTTTTTTGTATTCTTCTTCAACGATTTCAGCTAACGGGCTGTCAGGGTTTGCGGGCGGACCAACTCCCCCACACTTTGATGTAACTACTGTTGTTACTCGACTGAGTAAATTTCCTAGGTTGTTAGCTAGGTCTGCGTTGTAGCGAGCTGTCATTCCCTCATGACTAAAGTCGCCATCCGGTCCAAAGGTTTGGTCATGCAAAAAATGATGTCTCACCCCATCAACACCGAAATCTTCTACTAGGTCAGCTGGGGCGATCTGATTCAGCCGAGTCTTCGACATCTTTTCTCCTCCGACCAGCAAGAAGCCATGAACATGAACGCGCTCAGGTGGAGCAAGACCTGCACTCATCAGCATCGCTGGCCAATACACACAGTGAAAACGGAGAATGTCTTTCCCAATTAGGTGAATCGCAGGCCAGCGGGATTCGAACTCTTGTGGATTATCAACGTAGCCCGCTGCAGTTATGTAATTCGTTAGGGCGTCGAACCATACATATGTGACATGACCTGGATCCCACGGAAGGGGAATGCCCCAGTCAATAGAGGTTCTACTTATTGAGAAGTCCTGCAACCCTTGGTTAATGAATCCCAGTGCTTCATTTCGTTTAGTTGCAGGCTGAACGAAATCAGGGTGAGCGGCGTACCAGTCTTTCAGAGGCTGTTCGTATCGGCTCAACTTGAAGAAATAGTTTTCTTCGGTTACGTGCTCTACCGGTCGACCGTGAATTGGACAATTTCCGTTATCCAGATCAGCTTCGCTGAAATAGGCCTCACAGCTGACGCAATACAGGCCTTCGTATGTTTGAAGGTCAACGTCGCCGTTGTCATAGCAGGCTTGCAACAGCTTTTGCACAGCTGCATAGTGTCGTTCTTCGCTTGTTCGGATGAAATCGTCATTCGATATTTGGAGCTGGTTCCAAGCGTCTTGAAATCTAACTACCGTTCGATCAGCCCATTCGATTGGGGAACAGTCATTTTCTTCAGCTGCACGCTGAACCTTAAGTCCGTGCTCATCGGTCCCGGTGAGAAAGTGGACATCACGCCCTAAAAGCCGATTCCATCTCGCGATGGCATCAGCTGTGATCGTTGTGTACGCATGGCCAATATGGGGCGCATCATTTACGTAATAGATAGGAGTGGTGACGTAATAAGGGTTGGTCACGTCTGACATGGTACCGACCCAACCTTAAGCAAACGTCAGGGTTGAGTGACGGAAGGTTTATTTCCGAATCTCGTGCGCAAGCGAGTAAACACGATTTCGTGCCGCGTTTAAGTTTGCGGCGACCTGACTCACAGCCGAACTTTTAGTCACTCCCTTCATCAATTCAGCTTCCAAGGCGCTAGCAATGGCTTCGTCGCTTACATCTTGTTTAGGGGCGGGGCTTACAACGATGACTATTTCTCCTTTTGCATCGCTGTCAAACTTTTCTAACAACTCACCCAAAGATCCGCGAACCGTTTCCTCAAACAACTTGGTCAGCTCTCGCAGAACCGCTGCTTGGCGGTCAACACCACATGCAGCGACAAGGTCAATAAGAGTTTTTTTGAGCCGTTTGGGCGATTCAAAAATGACTGTGGTTCGGTCATCAGAAGCCACACTCTCAAGTCGCACATCTCGTTCCTGGCCTTTTCTCGGAAGAAACCCTTCCATGACCCACCGATAGGTGGGAAGGCCCGAAAGTGTTAGGGCTGTTAACACAGCACTCGGGCCCGGAACGGCTGAGACACGATGATCGTGGGCTATGACGAAGCTAACCAGATGCTCGCCGGGGTCTGATATCCCGGGCGTTCCTGCATCGCTCACAAGTGCAACGTCTTGGCCTTGATCTAGCAGCTCAACGATAGCCCCCCCAACAGAGGCCTCCGTATGCTCATTAGTCAACATAAGTCGCTGAGCCGATAGGCCCAAGAGTTCTAGAAGTTTCCCAGTCCGACGCGTGTCTTCACATGCGATGACCTGGACTTGCTCGAGGACTTCACAGGCACGTTGAGAAATATCACCCAAGTTCCCTATCGGCGTAGCCACCAGGTAGAGAGTTCCTTTTTTGAGATTTTCGTCAGATTTAGTCATCGGCTCGAACCTGAAAACAGTTTGTCATTCGGAAAGCAATCCCAAACCTTTTTCGAAATTACAAGATTTCTTTCCCTAAACGTTGAATCGAAATTCAACAACATCCCCGTCTTGCATGGAATAGTCCTTGCCTTCTAGTCGAAGTTGCCCTGCGTCTCTCGCTGCAGACCACGACCCCAAAGCAAGTAGATCTTCGTTAGCGATTACTTCAGCTCGAATGAAACCACGTTCAAAATCTGTGTGGATTCTGCCTGCGCATTGGGGGGCCTTCCAACCTTCTTTGAAAGTCCAAGCTCGGGATTCTTGTTCACCAGTCGTCAAAAACGTTCTTAGCCCCAACATTGCATGCGCTGCGCGCACGAATACGGGGAGGGCACCTTCCCCCAACCCTAAGCCTTCGAGCAATTCAGCTCTTTCTTCATCGGGCAGCAAAGCCGCCTCAGCTTCGAGCTGCACCGAAAGGGGGAGAACCTCAGTACCGGGGAGTGCAGTTCCAATAGCTAGCGCTAGTTCATTGGCGTTGTCTAACTGATCCTCTCCTATGTTTAAAACCGCCATCACTGGTTTATTGGTCAAGAGGAAATGTTCTTTTAGGGCAGATCGGCGTTCCTCCGAAAGCTCGGAACGGTAAATCGGAGTTCCTTCTGAAAGCAAATTTAAAGCTTCTTCTAATGCATCTACCTCGGCAACTAGTGCTGCGTCTCGCGGCTCAGCTCTCAACGCCTTTCGGCGCCGGTCGATTCGCGCCTCAACAGACTCAAGATCGGCGAGAGTAAGTTCGATTTCAACGACACGCAGGTGTTCTATAGGATCACTGGGTCCAGGAACGTCTTCGTCAGAAAAAGTTCGCAGGACTAGCACCAATGCATCTACTTCTCTAATGCCTGCGAGGAACTTGTTCCCGAGGCCCTCTCCTTGGCTCGCCCCTTCAACTAGTCCTCCTATATCGACGAACTCAGTTGTTGAGTAGACGACCTTCCGGCTTTCGCTCATTTCGGCAAGCGCATCCAGTCGTTCATCAGGAACTTTCACCACTCCAACGTTCGGGTCAGTAGTAGCAAATGCGTAGGGCGCGGCAAGCGCTCCGCCTCCGGCTAAGGCGTTGAACAAAGAAGACTTACCAGCGTTAGGTAGGCCGACGAATCCAAATCTTTCCATGGGCAGGCGAGGATACCGCCACTCGGAGGTAAGTCACCCTTCAACCGTGAAGACGTTCCCGTGCTGTGAAAGAATCTGAGAAGAAGCTCTTGCATGGAGGAAGTTGTGGGACCACTAAGTGGACTGAAGGTTGTCGAGTTGGCGGGGATCGGACCAGGGCCTTTTTGCGCGATGCTCTTAGCTGACCTTGGAGCCGATGTCGTTAGGGTCGATCGGACAGCTCAGGTCGATCTCGGAATAGATAGGGGGCGAAAATACAACGTTCTCAATAGGAGTCGACGATCGGTCTCAGTTGATCTGAAGAATCCTGACGGGGTTGAAACCGTGCTCAAACTTATTGAGGAGGCTGATGCACTGATTGAGGGGTTTCGCCCAGGAGTCACAGAAAGACTTGGTTTAGGGCCTGAAGAATGTCATCGACGAAACCCAAGATTGGTTTATGGACGAATGACGGGTTGGGGTCAAGACGGGCCGATGGCTCATGCCGCTGGCCACGACATCAACTACATAGCGTTGACTGGAGCGTTGCACGCTATTGGTCCAACAGATAAACCCTCACCTCCCCTTAATCTCATTGGCGATTTTGGTGGCGGGGCAATGTATCTCGCCTTCGGAATATGCGCAGCTCTTCTTGAAGCTAAAACCTCTGGGGAAGGTCAAGTCGTTGACGTTTCAATGACTGAAGGTGCCGCTTCCCTAATGAGTTCCATTTATGGGATGCATGCTTCGGGTCATTGGTCTGACAATCGGGAAGATAATGTCCTCGACGGTGGCTCTTATTATTACGGGGTCTACGAAACATCAGATGGGAAATTCGTCTCCATTGGGTCCATCGAAGGAAAGTTTCATGATGAGCTTCTTGAGCTGACAGGCTTCACAGACGCTCCAACAGAGGACCGGAATGTTCAGGAGAGTTGGGATGAGAAAAAGGCTCGCCTAGGAGAAATAATTAAGTCCAAAAGTCGTGATCAGTGGGACGAAATCATGGCTGGAAGCGACGTCTGTTACGCACCGGTTCTTGACCTATCCGAAGCACCTCGACACCCTCACAATGTTGCTCGCGGTTCTTTCGTTGAGGTAGATGGCGTCATACAGCCAGGGCCAACTCCAAGATTTAGTCGCACGCCGGGTGAGGTTCAAATGCCCCCGCCTGCGCCGGGGCAACACACTATGGAGGTCTTAACTGATTGGGGCTTTTCAAGTGAGGACGTCGAGAAGTTGAAAGATGTCGGAGCTGTTACTTGAGTAGTTCAGTTCCTTATCTCTAGGGAATTCCGTCGGACGCCGATATCATGTCGAAATGTCGAAGCGCAAGAAGAAACTCAAGCTACGCGCTCGTCGTAGCAAGGCCAACCACGGTAAACGGCCAAACTGCGGCAGAGGATAACTGCTTTTTCTGATCAGCTACCCAGTCTTAAGTGCCACAGCTGCCACTACGGCATCTGTTATCAGGCGTGCTCCACTTGATTGGTAGTGAGTACCGTCATCCGTACGAACTTCAAGCAACTCACCATTCTCACGCATAACGTGTTTCGTCCATGCACCACCGGGCGAAACTATCGACGCTGCATTCACCCACACAGAACGCTCGCCATTACTAAAAACCTCTCGAGTTATTGCGTTCACAACATCGGTCAATGGGACCATAAAGGGAACCCTAAAGTGAGGCATTCCCACCCAGATTAGGAGGCGGCCCGGGCGGTCCAAAATTTGAAATATTTCTTGGATTCGTTGCAGGTATTTCTCGGCCCACTCGGCGCTTCCTTTTTCAGTCGGACCTCCCCGAAAGCCCTGCCAGTCATTGCCCCCTATTGACAGCACTATGACTTCGTAGGGACCGTCGGCTACTTCTTCTTCGAGATGTTTCCTCCAATCGAAGTACCAGTCGCTGACAACACCGGTCGACTTTCTGACATCTTCGGTGTAGACCCAACCACCTTCTTCTCTTACTAACTCTCGAAACCCCAGCGCAGGGCCACCAGCTAACGAGTCACCCCCAACCCAGATGTTCAGTGGGTTTGTATCTGTCCTTTCCCGTAATAGCGATCTTTGGTTTGGACGGCTCCAGTAGTAGTAGTGCTCTTCTTGCCCTATGTGTAAATCGACCAGACTCGGCCACCGGTGGTGAGTAGCGCCCCATGGGTCAAACCCAGCGCTTCGGCTATCGCTTAACGCCGACAATTCTGTTTCTTTGCCTTCAGCGCCACCCGGTCCTGCAGCAACCCAACACATCGCGATCACAGACAGAACACAGGCACCAATGCGCAGTTTCATTCGCCCCATAGCCCATCAAGTCCAGGAAACTTTTCGATTTCATCGAGAAGAAACTCCGAAAGCCATTCGCCTCCCCAGTGGCTCAAATGGACGCCATCTGTCAACCGCACATCCGTCAATTTGCCCGACGAGTCAGGAAGGTACCGGGCATATGCTCCATTCTCATCAGTAAATAATGACTGAAGATCGAGATAGTGCACACCCAGCCGCGAATCAGCCTCTAACCGATAGAGATCATTCAACTGCTTCATACGCGAGTCAAACCCCTCTCCACGCATTGGTGGCTGACCAACCCAGAGCACGACCCTTTCTTCCGTACCGGTCGCAAGATCCATAACAAGTGCTATTCGACTCCGATACTCCTCCTCCCATTCAGCGGTGAATCGCTTCAGCCATTGACCTTCATCAGTTTTAATATTCTGAGCATCATTGCCACCAAACATCAGAACCACAGCGTCAGGGTCGTACTCGGTCATCACATCAGATATTCGAGCTGGCCAGTCAAAATAATCAGGGCGACTCAACCCGCTAGCCAGCTTAGGTTCGGATGTAGCTGCGACTAATGAGGACCTTTCTGCCATCCTCACAAAGGTCTCACCGAAAAATTGAACCATTGAATCACCTAGCACCCAGATAGTAAAAGGGTTTCCAGAACTCCAAACCGGCTCCGAAGCTACGGCTGTGGTTTGACCCAGCTCGTATGTAGGAGATGGTTCTTCTAGCGAAAGTGCTGGCCATTCTTCTGCGCTCGGCTGAGGTACTGCCCCAATTTGTTCGCGTCGAAGATCGACCTGATCTTCACCCTCATTACGACCAAGCAGGAAATCACCCACATCTCTAGGCCATGTCAGCTTGAGCGTCGAAGCAATTTTCTCAATCGGGCTCCATATAGCAACGGATACCGATCGACTTCTGCTATCTGGAAGCTGTTCCGCGTCGGCTAACAAAGCCCCAGAGTTAATAGCTGCAGCAAGTATGAACCCAGCTATTCCGCTCAAGAATACTTTCCCAGCCGGAAACCCGCCATGCGGGTGCGGGTTAGGTTCGGTGTCAGTCTCATCTTCCATCAGAATTGAAAATAGATGAAGGGGGCAACGCCCTCCGGTCCAAACAAGTCGATTAAGACCAGTCCAAATCCGAAGGTTAAGCCCTGAACCAGTATTCTTTGGCGACTCAAAATCCGCTTCAGGTCCTCGGACTTCGAATATGGGACAAATTGTGCGGCCATCATGCCAACTAGAAGGAGAACTGAAAGCGAACTGGTTAATTCCGCGGAGCTAGGCAAACTGGCTAGCGCGCGGATCACATCTAGCGCCGAAGAAAGAGAATCGGCTCTAAAAAACACCCAGGCGAAGCAAACAATATGAAAAGTTACGAACCAGCGAATCACTGGATGGTTTCGTCGATTCGGCAAAATTCGCTCCACCGATAGGGCGATTCCGTGGATAAAGCCCCAAATTACAAAATTCCAAGTGCTGCCATGCCATAGTCCTCCCAAAACCATGGTGAGAAGTAAATTGCGATAGGTATCTGACTGTTTGCCGCGATTACCTCCTAGAGGGATGTAGAGGTAATCACGCAACCAAGACGACAGAGTTATGTGCCACCTTTTCCAGAATTCTCTAAGAGAGAGAGCGCTATAAGGTCGATCAAAGTTAGTTGGAAATCTAAATCCGAGAAGCAAGGCGACGCCAATTGCTATATCGGTATAGCCGGAGAAATCGGCATATATCTGGATGGCGTAACCATAAATCCCAATGAGCACATCCTGGCTGCTGTGACTTTCGGGGTTGGAGAAAACGTCATCAACTATGGCACTGGCTAGCCAACTAGATATAACGACTTTCTTGAATAAGCCTCGAAGTATTAGGTGAAAGGCCTCTCCTGAAGCCACTCGTCGAGGATCCGGCTGTTTCCTGATTTGGGGCGCCATTTCAGCGGCGCGCACTATCGGGCCTGCTACTAGCTGTGGGAAAAAAGAGAGGTAAACAGCGAAATCAAGCATCGGCATCGGATCGATATCCCTTCGATGCAGGTCAATGACATAACTCATGGCCTGGAAGGTAAAGAAGGAAATACCCACTGGGAGCGTCAGTTCCAACAACGGGATCGTCGCGCTACTGCCCAACAGATTCGAAAGCTCCACAGCGAAAAAGTCGTAGTACTTAAACACACCTAGAAGCACAAGGTCTCCGACTATCGCTGTACGCATCCAGTTTTTTGCTAGCCGTTTACTCCCAGCACAAAGATGCTTGTCTATCTGAGTTCCCGCTACCCAGTTCGAAGTAATTGCCCATAAGAGGAGGAAAACAAAGCGCCAGTTCCACCAGCCGTAGAAGAAAATACTCACTCCCAACATGACTATTTTCCAAATCATCGGGTGCGGGCGCGTCAACCAGTTAAGGAGAAAGGCGATTAAGAAGAATAGGCCAAAGGCCAAAGTTGGAAAAAGCATCGGTCTACCAAATGGTGAAAGGGCAACGCTATCGTGCCTAGTAAGGCAGGGTGGCTTAGTGAGTGATGCTTCATCAAGACTTTTAGTTCAGCCAGAGGCTTGGCTTGATGCTGATCCAAATCCACGCACCCGCCGCGCTCTGGATCAATTGAACTATCAACCCGAATTACTTACTTCTCACTTCGGCTACAAACTTTCATTCGGAACAGCAGGCCTTAGAGCAGAGCGTGGGATAGGTCCAGCGCGAATGAACCGTGTAACGGTTCGGGTAACGGCACGGGCTATTGGTGGTTATCTAGAGAAGCGCGGCCTAACTAAAAGCGGAATCGTAATCGGTTATGACGCTCGTCCTGATTCGGATCTGTACG
>MDSV01235154.1_pt1 | contig 11142 bp, 3 predicted proteins | sample 810851 | NCBI WGS metagenome assembly MDSV01 (sample SAMN05326640, study PRJNA326480) | marine metagenome | isolation source: seawater | place: Atlantic Ocean: North East | collected 2012 | reverse complement strand
CCTGGTTTCGCACGAATGATAAAGTTCGTAGCCAAGAATGGATCAAGTGGACCATCAGAGCCAGTATCATCAGAGCCACCCTGTTGTCCAAGAGTCCTTGATAATGAGTTTGTATCATTTTGCCCAATACCAATCGCACTTCTGTTTCTCAGATCAGGCAAGAAGAAGTTTGTGCTTGTCGTAGTATCAGATTGCAAAGTGACGCTACCGGCAGAGGTTGGTAGATCACCAGCGCCAGCATCAGATATCTCAAGTGTTGTTGTGGTTGCGGTGTCAACGGTTACAACAACTGTCGAATTATCTGACTTCTTGATGGTGAGTTGATCATTTGCTGCGATACCTCTTGTTGAGGCACCACCAGTCAACGTGAGTGTATCTGTTCCGTCAAAGTGAATGTCACTTACCTCATAGGTATGTCCAACAACATCAAACAAATCTGGGAAGTCAGTGGCACTCTTCAGTCTACCATCACAGAATAAGAAATCATCATTAGGTTCGGTTGATCCAGAGAATGGATAAATCGTACCGACTGGTATGATGCCTTGTAGGTATAGTTCATCTGTTGCATCTTGCACAAGTGAACCAATATATGGTAGAACGAATCCACTATCATCATCTACGCCAATAAACATCGCTTTCTGTACGAGTGTGCTACCCTCATTGTAATCTGGTGTTGTTGTCGTGAGACCACCAGTGACAGTTCTGGACAAGAAGTAAACTTCACCGCCGGTGATACTGGTAATCTTCGTGCTGCTGGCAAGTCCAGATACAAATCCAGACTGTGTGACCTTAACGGTATTAGCATCAACAACCTGCGAGATGATACCGATCGCTTCTGCGTTATCTGGTGAGGTAGCAATCGCAGATGTGACACCACCTGTTGCAGATCTTATTCTGACTGCCTCACCAAGAACCAGATTGTGACCGTTAGTGGTTATAGTTCTTGTGACATCATCTGTGCCTGAAATCCATCCATCAATCTTACCATCTGCGCCAGCGATTGGGATGTGATAAGCAGTAGCATCAGTGGTCGCATGTGCGCCGTCTAGTTGATCGACATTCAGATTCTCTACAAAACTGAATATTGGTGTGTTCGGCAATTTGTTACCACTTACACCAGTGCCGCCATAGAAGTGAATCGTAGCGTCGTCTTTCGAACCTGTTGGTCCTGAAAGACCAAAGTTTATTCTAAGTTCATTGACAAGTCCACTTGCACCACCGGTTGCTGTTGTAAACGAGAATACATTGCCGCCTGTGATTGGGTTCTCTGCGATATGTAATGTTGATTCGTTACCAGAGGATGATGCGAAGATAAAGTTATTTTTCAGAGAGCCATATCTATCGTCTGTTGAATCAAAGTATGCTGCCCGAATAGCGTTCGAGCCTGACACACCAAGACTTCTATCGGTGAAGAAAGTTCCGTTAGTTTTACCAGGCACGGCAGATTGATGCCACAAGAATTCTTTGTCACCGTCTGCACCCTTAATGACAAAACCTGGACTTCTTTGATAACCATCATCGAATGGGAAACCACTACCACCGGTTGGGTCTTTGATAAGTGCAAACGTAAAGCCCTTACCTGTTCCCCCATCAGGCGCTAAGAATCCACCATTTTGGAAATCAGACACATCACCTTTTAAGAAGGGGCTAATCAAAACGACCGTAGCGTTTGCAGAGAATCCAGCGAAAGGTGCAGAGCCGTGTGTAATGACCTGCTTCACATAAGCAACGGCATCAGCATTTGTAAAGCCACCGTCGAATGTAGAGTCTTTGTAATAGGCAGTAGCACCGACAACAAAGCCACCTGCTGTTCCGTGTGCAGCACCGACAAATCTAGACAAGTCAGCACCAGATGCACCAGTCAAGTGAACCGTGATTTCGTTTGCGAACGCTAGTTCGATCTGTTCATCCTCTGTGCGAAGATTTTGAACGTTGAGTGAGGTATCAGTCCCCTGAACAGTGAGGTTACCTGCAATGGTGATATTACCCTCAAAAGAATGGTTACCAGAGAGCGATGGCGGAAGCATCGCGGCTGCCCGCACCTTTCTTGGTTGATTTTCAGATATATCATGTATGGCTACCAGGTCATCATTAGCGACATTATTATCACCAACATCTTCCATACTGATAAAGTTCAATCCTAAAACATCAGCGTCACCTGAGTAACCAACTTGTGCAGATATACCGTGTTCACCTGCACGATGATGCAAAGACAATTGAACAACACCATTCGAAAGAGCATAATTAGAAACTCTCGACTCGGTGAGACCTGTGCCAGTGACTGGTATTACGTCGTAAACATTGAGAGGATTTAGGTAATCGACAAGTGTGTTTGTTCTTGTGACCCATTCATTGAAAGTATCTGTGAGAACGATACTATCTAGTGCGGGATTGAGTAGATCTGAAGTAATACCGTGTGACATTTTATCCCTTTACGAGTCTTTCCATCATTTGTTTGATAGCGGCTATATCGCTCTTCATGTTATTTATATCATTTTCCAAAAGTTGCACCTTCTCAACCTTCTTTTGTTCGACCATAAATTTTTGCTTCTCTGCCAAATTAGATGCCAGCAAAGCCTTACTTTTTACATCTCTGAGATAGTTTGAGTTTTCAGTTTGTATGTGCATTAGACTTCACCGTGTGCGATGGCAATCATATTTCTAATTTTTGGCACGTTGGCAAAAGTATTGTCATCGTACATCACAATTTTCACAGCAAACTTAGAGTATGGTGATTCAGAACCGGTGATTGCTCCGGCGGTGAGAGTGTAATCTACACTAATAAACTCATCTTCACCTTGCACGGTTGTTGATTGCGCCGTCGCAGCGTTTAGACTGATAAACGGTTTATCTTCAAAGTTTGTTTCATCATCACCCTGCACTCTCAAGAATGCAAATATATTTGATGTTGTGTTCGGTCTTTGTTGCTCAAGTCTTAGTGTAAATTCTGTTGACTCAAAGCCAGGTTCAAGATTTACTTGTCGAGAGATATAACGCATCGCAGGAAGTTCAGAGTTTGTGATGCCATTTGGTGTGGCAAAGTTTTCAAACGAAATTTTATCCTGTTGTGCATTAATATCATTTTCAATCGTTATGATATTGACCTTGCTTGGATCAATAATAGGTGAAATATCATCATTATCAGAGGACAGAGTAGCCTTTAACACAAAGTCACCAGCAGAGCCTGGTCTAACAACTCTTCGTTTTCTATCAAAGAACTTCAGAGTTTCGTTGACCTCTGTATCTTCAAGAGAAACAAGAGAACCACCACTCGTTCTTCTAGACTGTTGTTGATAAGTAATATTTGTACCAGGCACTGTCAGTTCACCAACATCTAGATGATATTCATGCACTGAAATATCTGTCGTTCCATACTCACCACTTGAATCAAGTGTTTTGAGTGTGAGTAGTCTATTACCAGCCGACTGATCTTTACCAGTAAACTTACACTTGTTGATTCTAAACGCTAAGAACTTAGTTTTATTTGCCTCTCTGGCACTTGCGTTTTGTGATTCGAAAATTGGTCCAACGTACGGCGCTCTGGAGATTACATCGCTTGTAGTTCCTGTACGAACTTCACCTTCTTCGCCAACCCATAGTTTGTATTCAGAGCCGTTTGTCTGAACTGTGATGCAATAATCTCCTGGTGTGAGATAAACGGGTGAGTCAAACTCAAATGTCGTTGGTGTATCTGGATCCATCGTGCTAGTTGTCGAGACATTTGCTGCCGTGACAGTTGATGTGGCAAAAGGCAAGAACTTAGATGGGTTTGGGTAACCATTTGTAAGTGGCCTAATTTGCACCGTGATCGGCAGAGTAGCGTCTTTCGCACTCACAAAGAGATCAACACTCTTCACAAACAAACCTGATGGGTATGCATATGAGGACACAGAAAACTGTTGTGCGAGAAGATCATTCAAACCAAGTCTTGTAATATCTCTGGCTTTCGCATCTTCAAATATTCTTTCATCTTTCACAGTTTCTCTCTGGAACGATGAACTTCTTGTTGACAATAAACCTGAGTTTTGTTCTTGTTGATTGCCTGAAACACGATAGATTGCTTCAGCAACGGTAGTTGAATTTGCCGCGGTGTTAGAACTATCGTCGATGAGTCTAAACAACTTATCACCATCTTTGAATGTTCCAGCAGGTATCGCAAAGGTCAGTGTGATTGTTCCGTCTGAGTCTGTCTTGATAGCATCACCGAGTGAACCACCAGATGGTGTACAAGACGTTGACACATCAATACTATCGAAGAAAGGATAAACCCGAATATTTGGTCTAAGCCCCTTCGCGGTTATGTTCAGAGTTTTTGATCTAATAAATCTGACAACATCTTGCTCAACAATCTTATCGTTGATCTTTGTCAATATTGTCTTTGGTTTAGATCTCTTGATTCTACTCTTCGCTCTTCTTCTCTTTCTACTAAGAAGGCTTTGAATAAATTTACCAACTCGTCTCCTCTTTGCTTTTCTCGAAAGATCTTCAAAGCCACTAAAGTCAAAGTCTCTATAGGCTTGACTCACCGTTGAGCGACCAAACCAGGTAGATGCCCAATCAAGCCATCTTGTTCCAAAACCACTTGAGTTTGAATCAGCGATCCAGGCATCATTTTGATCCTCGCTGTTCGCAAGAACGACAGGTCTCACTGAGTCATCATACCAACTATCGGATGGTGGATCAATGCTCATAGTGCCGATGAAGTTATAAACGTTTGATGGGTTAGGATCTATTGTTGTATTTGCAAAGATCTGATTGATATATTTTTCTGTGGTGTAATCGAGTGTGAGTAGTCCAGATGGATTACTTCCACCAGCGGTCGAGTTCGTGATGCCTGCTGTGAATGTTGAATCAGCAGTCAAACCGATTGACTTCGAATTGAATCTAGGTCTCAACTCACCATTTTCAAAATCAACCGACGCTCTATAGAACTGATTTGAAACATCACCGACACTATGTCCTTCGAACGAATCAACAAGGACACCATTCTTAAATTTTTCTACGTTATTATCACCAGTGATCGAAATATTCAGAGCGTCCTCTTCATCGAGTGAGAGTTTCGTAAAGAACTCTAGATTTTCAACTCTTCTTTCGATGTCACCAATGTCTCGCATGGTGTATCTTCTATTTTCAATTTTTGTTGGAACGACATCATCGACACCGCGTGTATCTGCGTTCACACGAAGAGTATACAATGTCATCGCATCAGGCAACTCAGCAGGCTCTTGTGGGTTTACAGACGCAACACCCTCAACAACTCTGAAGTTTCTGTCTTTCGAAAGAACAATCTTATCGATTCTCGGTAAAAAGAACGATCCCTCAACTTTACTATCTTGAATACCTCTCGTAGGCATGAACTGTTTTGCATCAGCAGCAGAGCCAGAGACACCAGATGATGTATTACCTGGGCTTGTCAGGAAGTTCAAGCCGCTTCTATCCCTGTCTGGTCTGAAGTCTACGACATTTGCAAGAGGTGTTGTCTTACCAGTATTTGGGCTAACAAACTCAGGAATAGCACTCGAAGATATTCCAGGTGTATAGGAGTTTACTATAAACGGTCCCTCATTACCACTTCTTGTAAACAGTTTATAGGTAACATCAACCGCGGTCACACCCTTGTCTTGGTGCTCGTTCTTGAGAACGATTCTAGAGAAGTCGTACATATTGTCTCTTTGACCTGTATCCAAGTCAAAGAAGGATGTCATGTCAACATCTTCGCCTGTTGGTGTATTACCACCAGTTTGACCTGTGATACTAACAATTTCAAACACATCAACATCACCGTCTAAGAATTGGAACATCTCTTGTCCAGAGAAAGTCAAACCTTCGATGCGTTGATTCGTGATTGTTTTTGTGGTTACTGCTTTTTCACGAATCGGTGACGTTGATTGCATTCTGAAGTTTGCCACGACGTAGGCAGATGTAATTGAGTTATCTGTTAGGTCGATTTCAATTTGACTTGCAGAACTCTTTGTCTTTGCTTGACCAGGAAGAATTTTACCTTCACGATTGAACACAACCGTCGCTGAACTATTTGGTATGGTAGAGAAACTGCTACTACCAGCAAAAATAACATCTGTGCCTGATGCATTCAATCCAAAATCAGACCTAGAGAATGTTTTTGTACCAGATGAGAAGTTTGTAAAGTATCTTGCTCTCTTGAAGAAAATATCAAGATCATCGATGTTGTTCATCTTATCCACATTGTCTACTTCAAAGAGAAGTGTGTTCAAATCTGGATCATTTAGATTACCAACACGATCAGCCGTGAGAGAGAACATCGGGAATGTAGCACCAGCGCCTTCACGATAGATGTTTTGCACATCATTGAATCCTGCTGTCGTGCCACCATCAGATGTGGATTTCATATTGATGTCGTAAAGATAAACCTTAAACGTGTTTTCGGATGAATCCTCTGTGTCAATCTGTCTAATTCTGGCAGTGCCGCACCCGCCCGTGCTTGATGCAGGACCTTGAAGGTTATCCCCTGTTGCGAGAATAACTAGAGGTTGTTTTTCAATATCAAAACTCTCACCAAACACGCCTTGTGTGTGACCCTCTGTACCGAATGGGAACTGTGCAATAACGTAATTGCCCATGTTGGTTTCAAGTGGTGTATCATCTGCGAGATCACCAGTGTTTAGTGCTTTATTTACGGTGATATTTGTTGGTGCGATAGTTTCAATTTCGTAACCAAGAACGTAACCTTTACCAGCACCAAGGCTCGCTGTAAGTGATGTGGCAGCCGCTCCAACATTAGAACCTGTGAAGTCTAGACTGAATGGACGAATTGTGTAGTTACCAGACTCATCATAGGTTCTTCGGGCGAGTGTGTCGAGCAAGAATGAGTAGTCTGGATATTTTTCTTTCTTTGTGACATTATCGTTGACAAGTCTATATGTTTCAATGAAGTTCGCTTCGTTACCAGTTGTCGCTGTGCTAGATGGATCAAAACTGACATTGCCAAGAACAAGATCAATCTTGTATCGATCTGCACCAGGTGCTGCGTAGTTATAATAACCGTTTGCGGGATCTGTTAGTGTCGAATCTTCGGTGCTTGAAACTGTTGATCTATTGATATTGAAACCAACTTTGGTGGTCAAATCATTGAACACTCGAATGCCGTCTGTATCCTTAAGATTGACTGGTAAACTTTGTTGACTGCTCTTGACGAAGAAACCATCAACATATCGAATACCTTGATTGACATTTACAATTTTTGCGGTACCTATCGAGGTACCCGTGATTGTTGGCCCAACTGCTCCTGCAGGTCCAGTGATCGTGAAAAGAAGTGATGTCGTGTTATCATTTGACGCTGTGGCTTTTATGGTTGTGCCGTGTGTGAATCCCGTGCCATCATAAGAGGTAGCACCTGGGTCTCCTGTCGCACCACTAAGTTCTTGATAAAAGAGAATACCGTAATCGTCATTTGTAATACCAGGAAGAGCCGCAACAATCTTCGCGGTTTGGGCGGTCGTGCCTGTATGATTGAAAATGATATTACCATCAAAAGCGGCCGTGACACTTGTGCTTCCTGTTAGATTACTAATTCTAACAAACTTTACATCTTGATCGCTGATCTCGCAACCAACCACCTTTGAACCATTTTCGAAGATGTGATCACCGAATCGTTGAATCTGGCTTTGTAGAATGGTTTGCATCTGAGTGAGTTCTCTTGCCTGCAAACCAAAACCTGGACGATACAAAATGCGAAGAAACTTTTTATCTTCGTCATAGTCATCGTAGAATGGATCAATATTAAAAAGTTTTGAGTCGTAGACCATTTGTTTCTCCGTCAGAATCCAAGTATGATTCTTGCTTCCTCTGTTTGATTCAGACCTCTAATAATTGGTCTTATATTTTGTATGTATTCAACCACACCAGAATTTATTTTCAAATCATTTGAAGATGATATTCCTATCACCTGAACATTAATCGGTGTTGTATCGCTGCTAACCAAGATCTGACCTGTCGTAGAGAAGTTACCAAACGCATTCGATATCACTAACTCACCCTCAACAGATCCATATTTGACAATGACACCTTCATTCAGAATCACTGACGTTGAGCCTGTATGATCTGCAAACGTCAATGATGCATCAGTTATAAAGGAGTCAACAGTAAGATCGCCACCATCAACACCAGTTATATTTAGTGATATTCTCTGATCATATATTGTTTTTGCACCCTCTGTTCCAGTTGTTATTTTCTGAACTCTGGCTTTATTGACTGCTTTCTCTGTGAAGTCATAATTAAACTCACTGATATTTTCATCGATGGCAAACACACCTTTTGGTTTCACAAGACTCAGATCACCACCATCCAAATCAACGTTTGGTGACCATTTTTGAATTCTTCCTGTTGCAAAACTTCTATTCAAAGGCTCTCTGAAGGCATCATTAGCAGCGGTCAATGAGTTGCCGTCACCAAACACATATTTGCCAGTGATGAATGAATCGTTTTTGAAAACAGTCGAAAGTCCAGTTGGCAAAAGAGACAGTATGAGTTTATCAGTAGCCTCTGTTCCTGCGGTGAACGCATAGTCAACACCCACGATTGTCGCTGTGGCACCGCTGTTAGCCTCTACTATACCATTTGGCTGAAAATGGAGTGACTGACCTGTGAGAGTGCTAGTCAAAGACTTCACAGTGTCTACAACTAACTCGCTACATCCTGTCACCGTGCTATTGCTAAATGATACAACGGTGCCTCTGATTATATTGAAACCTGTTATGCTTTGTGTCGAAGAGCCAGTAAAGCCCTGTGATGCTGTTTCACCAGCAGCAAAGTCGGTTGAACTTGTTGGCTCTAAGAGTTGCAATTTGAATCTTCTGTTTTCTAACTCCAAGTTTCTGATCAAACCAAACTGTCTGAAATCATTATCAACGAAAGCCTCAGTGGATTCATTAGACACAAAAGATTTTCTCACTACAATTTTTGAAGCACCCAGTTCAAAGGCAGGGTTTGAACCATGCCCACCTTTTGGTGATATGATTCCTCTCGCCGCAGCGTTTTGGTTTGTGTTATCTTCGAGTGGGTCAGAGGGTAAAATATCTAACTTGATATGACTATAATCTTTACCTGCATCCTGAACAGTTATTGTGTCTAACCTTCTGTTCGAATCAAGAACAGCGATGAACTCTGCGTGGCTATTATTCGGATTAAGTGTGTTATTGTTTGATGACCCATCACCACGAACTATGACACTGGGTGCCAAAGAAAAGGATGAGGAGTTTGCACTTACGCTAGTCGCGTATGGTTTATCAACTGTCACCTCGAGGATTGGATTACCATCAGTACCTTTCGCCGATGCGGTAGCAGAAAGAATTCTTCTTTGTTGACCCTCACCCTGACCAGTATCAACTTTAATAGAGTAGTCTACGATTGCTCCTGGATTAGGAAAGTTCAACGAACTTGAAGATATGAGTCCAGTAAGGCTGCCCGCTGATATGTCAGTTGTGAAAACATTCGTTGTATCGCCTGGTAATATACCACTAACAAAGGTTGCCCCAACAGATTCAACTTTGACATGCTCTATAGATCCATTCACAGCGGCTTGTTGAACGTCCCATTGCAGCAACCTTGTTGCGTTTGTTGGAATATTATTGATAAATTCTACGGGTATAAAATCATTCAATGAGAAATTTTCGTCTTTGTCCTCTGTGATGGTATACAAAAACTTCCAACGATAACCATCAGCGAGTTGACGAATGGAAGTATCCGTGTGCGTAGGAGCGACCGTACTGTTAGCACTATTATTGTTCGATATGCATTTGTAAACGCGACGACCCTCTACAAGAACGTAAAAGTTTGCTGGGTTTATGTCATCAAAAAGATCAATGCGATCATCGTATGCCGTGTAAATTTGATTTGGTTCCCAATCTACCCGTCTGATGGCAAGACTCACATCATTTGGGAATATTCTTTTCGCAAAAAGCATATTTCTCTTAAAGTCAACTTGTGATTCAACAGAGTCGATATTCGTAGGCGGCGAGTTGTCTATCGCATTACCAACAGAGTCTTTCCAAGGATCTGATTTTGCAACACCTAAAAACCAATACTCATTTGATAAGAATTGATACTTATCAAAATGAATGTTATTCAAGAAGTTTCTATAACCTTGGCGAAATGGGTCGCAAACTACCATATGTTCTTCCTCATCTATTCATCTATTTATGTCAAGTAACCATCGTCCCGCCGGCAATCAAATTTTGGATTTTGATCTTGATCAGCGTCTATCAAACTCTTGATGAATATTTTTCTAATTTCTGTTTGACCTTGAAAATACATGAGCGTCGTGTCAGCAAATTTTCCTGTGAAGTCTGCCGACCAGCCTGTTGCACCACCGTCAAAACCTGCCGTGCCCTCAATGGAGCCTTGACCATATACTCTATGAAATTCTTTCCACCCTGTAGTGCCATCGTCATTCAAACCTGCAAAACACTCATCTTTAAATGTTGACGAAAGCCTACCTGTCTGTGTCTTTTTGTCGTAAAACACGTTTGGGTGTGACGCGATAATATAGAACGGATCTGCGTTCGACCCAAAACCAGGACCAGACAGTGCATTCGGTGAAGATCCAAATGTTTCAAAGTCAAATCTTGAGGCAATCGGGTTGCCCGGTTCAGAGACATCTTTTCCTGTGATACCAGCGTCATGAACAGCAGGATCGTATCCAGCAGACAAACCTTTCTTGTCTACGAACCACGCATTCAGATTGTCAAAAGTTTTGTTTGTGTATGGGGCATAGTTACCGATAAGTTTATTTTTTATTTGAAACACTAGATTGTGATTTGGCACATCGCTCTCGTTGCAACGAATAAATCTTATCTGTCCAAAGAAACCAAATCCAGCAGGGTGGGCTATCTTCAACAACGCATCTCTATACTCTTCAATTCTTGCCTCTGCTTGCACAACGTAAGAAAAGTTTTGATAGAATTTATTGTCTTGTATTTTTTTGTTTGTAGATAACAATCCATCATTTGTTGAGTAGTATCCTGGATACTCACATAAGGCACCGATACTGGTTGTCAAACCAGTGATTCCGCCAGAACCAAAAACAGAATCAATAGAAACTATATCAGGATTCTTTTCATAATTTATTCCAAAGTCATCAATTTCTATCTCTCTCAGTTCACCGTT
>MDSV01182660.1_pt1 | contig 11142 bp, 15 predicted proteins | sample 810851 | NCBI WGS metagenome assembly MDSV01 (sample SAMN05326640, study PRJNA326480) | marine metagenome | isolation source: seawater | place: Atlantic Ocean: North East | collected 2012 | reverse complement strand
TAAATAGTATAAGAACTAAAATTATATTAAAACCAAAAAATGTTTAAAAGTCTTTACAAAAAATGTTTAGATTTAGCAGCTCATAAAAGTTCTAAATATTACCTTGCAATTGTATCATTTATTGAGAGCTCTTTTTTTCCTATTCCTCCTGATGCAATGATTATTCCAATGGTTATCTCCAGGAAAAACGATTTCATTAAAATCTTTCTTATAGCTACAATTTTTTCAGTTATGGGTGGTATACTTGGTTATTTAATTGGTGCATTCTTTTTTGAATTCGGAGCACACATTATGAAATTTTATGGTTATGAGGAGAAATTATCTCATATTAAAGAAAACATAATTAACAGTGATGGTTTTTATGCTTGGCTAGGGATACTTTTTTTAGCTGGTTTTACTCCTCTTCCTTATAAAGTTTTTACTATTACAAGTGGCTTAATAGGTTTTAATTTTTTAATTTTTATTTTTATAAGTTTGATTTCTAGAGGATTAAGGTTTTTCATAGTGTCTTACCTTTCTTATAAGTTTGGAGATTTATTTAATGAATTAATGGATAAACATGGGTCAAAATGGTTTACAATAATTGGAATATTAATTGTTATTGTTGTCATAATAATTTATCTAATTTTTAAATCTCATGTTTAACCTTCAAACTAAAATTTACATAAAGATTATTTTTCTATTTAGTTTTATTGCATTAATTTCTGCTTATTTTGTAGAGCACATTCTTGGTCACCAACCATGCAATTTGTGTTTAATTGAGAGAATTCCTTATGTGTTAAGTATAATTTTGATATCCACAATGTTTCTTTTGAAAAAAAATGAAAAGTTCTTTATTCTATTATTAATATTTACTTTTATTTTTTCTTTTGCAATTTCATTATATCATTTTGGTATTGAGCAAAGCTTTTTTGAAGAGTCATCTGTTTGTGGGGTAAAAAATTTTTCTGAAAGTATAACCAAAGAAGAATTAATGAATCAATTAAGTGAAAAGAGAATAAGCTGTAAAGATGTGACATTTAGGGTTTTTGGATTATCATTAACTACTATTAATATTGTAATCAGTTTATTATTTATTATAACCTTAAAAAAAATTTATACTCAATATGAAAAAAACAAATAATAGAGTTGAAGAATTTATTAGAGTTGATCATGCTGGTGAGAGAGGTGCGGTCAAAATTTATGAAGGCCAACTATTAGCCTTAAATACAATAATTAAAAATGATAATCTAAAAAAAACAATTGAAGATATGAAAGAACACGAGATAGAGCATTGTCAATTTTTTGAGAACGAAATTAAAAAAAGAAATATTGAACCAACAAAATTTTTACCATTATGGGATCTCCTTGGAGTAGGTTTGGGTTTTGGGTCTACAATTCTTGGAAAAAAAGCAGCTATGTTATGTACTGCATCTGTTGAAGAGGTAATTGATAAGCACTACCAAGATCAAATAAATCAACTTGGTCCTGAAGAAAAAAATCTTAAAGATAAAATTATAAAATTTAGAGAAGACGAACTTCATCATAAAGATATAGCTTATGAAGAAGGTGCTACCAAAAAAGGAATTTATTCAATTATGGATAAAATAATTAAAACAGGTTCAAAAATCGCAATTCGTATTTCAGAAAAGGTTTAAATCTTAAGCTTCTAATTCGACATCCCAATATAAATAATCCATCCAACTTTTATGTAAAAAATTAGGTGGAAAATTTTTACCGTTACGGTGTAAGTCCTCAGTAGTCGGCTGAAAAGGATATTGTGTCAATCTCATTCCAGAAAGTTTTAATAATTTACCACCTTTTTTAACATTACAAGTTGAGCATGCAGTAACTACATTATTCCAATTAGTTTCACCGCCTTTTGATCTTGGTAATAAATGGTCAAATGTCAATTCTTCTCCACTCCCACAATATTGACATGAAAACTTATCTCTTAGAAAAACGTTAAATCTTGTAAAACTTGGTTTTGACAAGGGGGCTATATAATCTTTTAAAGCAATAACACTGGGTAACTGCATATCAAATGATGGACTTCTCACAATTCTATCATATGTGCTTACAATTATAACTCGATCTAAGAACACTGACTTAACGGTATCTTGCCATGACCATAAAGATAATGGATAATAACTCAATGGTCTGTAATCTGCATTAAGAACTAATGCAGGGCACTTTTCTAGTGAAACTTCTTGTTCAAGAAAATCATTCATAAGATATTTTTAACTTAAATAAAAAAATATTTCAATATTTACAAAAATTAAATTTTTTTTAAAATATAATTTAATGCTATACTTGATGCCTCTAAAGGAATATTATGGTCGCAATTTTTAATCAGATGTGTTTCTATGTCTATATTATTTCTTATAAAAAAATCTTTTGCCTCTAATAAAGAATTAGGCGACACAATTCGATCCGAGTCTCCATGAATAAGTAATGTACTTGTTGAGACTTTTTTTCTTAATTTCAAATTCTCTTTATCAATTATTTTACCAGAGAAACCAATGATACAACAATATTTTTGTTTTGATGTTAAGCCTACATTTATTGACATCATGCATCCTTGACTAAATCCTAAGAGACAAATTTTGTTTTTCTCTAAATTAAATTTATTCTTAACTTCATCGATAAATTGATTTAATTTTTTTTCAGCTTTAATAGACTCTTTCAAAATATAGTTTGGGTCATCTTTTGTTAAATCAAACCATTGAAAACCAGAAGGATTTATGTTGCATCTTTCAGGACCATTAGGACAAACGAACACTGTATTTGGCAAGTGTCTTTTCCAATTTAATGATAAAATACTTATATCCTTACCATCTCCACCATAGCCATGAAGTAATATAATTGCATTCTCAATTCTGACATTACTCTCTGGTTTTATCATGGTTGTTTCTAGACAGAATGTCATAGTGAATTTTTTTGTTTTTTTATTTTTAAAACACCCTACAATACTATTATGATTTCTGGAATATTTGTAAAAATAATATCTATAGTTTTATTAATTGCTGTAGCTATTGTTCTTTTACTAGGTATAGGGACTTTATTTAAAGGTGGAGAAACTAGTAAAAAATATTCTAACAAATTGATGCAATTAAGAGTTCTGTTGCAATTTATAGCAATAATCGCTTTAGTGGGTTTTGCATATTTTTTTAAAAACTAATTATAATTACCCAGCCATTTAATAAATTTTTTATCATTAAAATCTATTGAACCAACAATTCTTGCAAATTCTAATCCATTTTTATTTATTAAAATTGTAGTAGGTATGCCTCTCAGTCCAAATTTTTTTGCTAATGTAATTGGAGAGTCAAAATATATCTCTAAATTTTGAATTTCTAATTCATTAAAAAAGATCAATGATTTATCTATATTATCTTGACCTACATTTATAGGAAATATCTTTAGATTATCTAAGTTTTCGTTTGTATCAAGTAAGTCCAAAGATGGCATTTCCTCTTTACAAGGTAAGCACCAAGTAGCCCAAAAATTCAATAAAATCAAATTTCCTTTATACTCATCTAAATCTAACTGCTCATTTTTAGCGTTTAAAAACGTTAAACTGTCGTATTTTTTTAACTCTTTATGGATAATAAGATTTTTGATGTCAATTGCTTCAACAGCAAAAGAATTAGACATTAAAAAAATAAGTACTATTAATAATCTCATGTTAAACGATTATACTAATTACCATGACAAAAAATAAAAACAACGAGACAATATGGGGTTCAAGAATTAAAAACCATACTTCGTCTCTTTTTCAAAAAGTAGGTAACTCAATAGATACTGACAAAAGGCTTTATAAAGAGGATATTGCAGGGTCTATTGCTCATGTTGAAATGTTATTTAAACAAAAAATAATTTCTTTTAAAATTAAGAATAAAATTATTTATGGTCTTAATAAAATAGAAAAAGAGATAAAAAATAATAGGTTTAAATTTAAAAAAACATACGAGGATATTCATATGAATATTGAAAAAAGACTTTTTCAAATAATTGGGGATGAAGCTGGCTATGTTCACACTGCAAGATCAAGAAATGATCAAGTAATAACTGATTTTAAAATTTGGATAAAATCATCAACTAAAGAGATTTCAATTACTTTGGAAAAATTAATAAAAAATATTTTGAATTTAGCGGAAAAAAATATAAATACTATCATGCCGGGTTTTACACATCTTAAAAATGCTCAACCAGTTTCATTTGCTCATTATTTAATGGCTTATGTCGAAATGTTTAATAGAGATAAAAAAAGATTTAAGAATAATCTGGATGACTTAAACGAAAATCCTTTAGGTGTTGCGGCTTTAACGGGGACATCATTTGACATTGATAGATATTATACTTCAAAAAAACTAGGTTTTAAAAAACCTACAAATAATTCAATTGACACAGTTTCGGATAGAGATTTTGTTTTAGATTTTCTGTATACATCGTCTGTGTGTTCTATGCATATCTCTAGAATTGCTGAGGATTTTATTATCTGGAATTCAGACGGTTTTAATTTAATCAACTTAACTGACAAAGTAGTAACGGGATCGTCAATAATGCCACAAAAGAAAAACCCAGACTTATTAGAATATTTAAGAGGAAAAACAGGAGGTGCTTATGGAAATTTATTTTCGATGCTTACAATTTTAAAAGGATTGCCACTTTCATACTTTAAAGACCTTCAGGATGATAAAGAGATAGTTTTTAAAACAAATGATACTTTAATAGATTCTATAAAAATATTAGATGAAATCTTAAAAAATATGAGTCCAAATAAAAAAAGGATGTTAGAATTGGCAAGCTCCGGTTATATTACAGCAACTGATTTAGCTGATTATCTCGTCAAAAACCATTCTATGTCTTTTAGAAAAGCTTATGAAAAGACGGCTGCAATAGTTAATTTCGCTGAAAAAAATAAAAAGAAACTAAATGAATTAACTTTGGAGGAGTTTAAAAAAATTGAACCAAAATTAGATCACAATGTTTTAAAAGTAATTGACTTAAAGAATTCTATTAATTCAAAAAAATCTTATGGGGGAACGTCTTTTGATAATATTAAAAAAATGATAATGAAATATAAAAAAAAGAATGATTAAAAAAATTATTTTAACTATATTTATATTTAGTATGTTATTTTCCTGTGGAAAAAAGGGAGACCCTGAATACATAGACCCTAAAAAAAAAGCTAAAATCCAAAATATTGCAATTGTTAAGATCTAATGAAATATATAAAAAAAAAACTTACTATAGAAAACTTAAATGTACAAAATATCGCAAAAAAATTTGGTACGCCTGCTTATTGTTATTCCTACAATCAATTAAAGATAAATATTAATAAGTTCAAAAACAGCTTTAAATCTTTCTCACCACTTATATGTTTTGCAATTAAATCCAACACTAATATCAACTTAATAAAACAGATAAAAAATTTTGGATTAGGCGCTGATGTGGTATCTATAGGTGAGTTAATGGTTGCGATAAAAGCTGGAGTTAATCCAAAAAAAATTGTTTTCTCAGGGGTTGGTAAAACATCTAATGAAATAAGTTTAGCAATCGATAAAAAAATATTATTAATAAACGCTGAGTCTATCAGCGAGGTGAAAGAAATAAACAGAATAGCTAAATTAAAGAAAAGAAAAGTATCAATTGGTATAAGATTAAATCCTAATACTGATGCAAAAACTTTAAGCCAAATTTCGACTGGAAAAAAAGATAATAAATTTGGAGTTAATGAAAAAACTTTCATCAAACTTGTTGATTATTGTAAAAATTCTGAAAATATAAAACTACGATGTTTAAGTGTTCATATTGGAAGTCAAATTCTAGATTATAAACCATATGAAAAAATGCTTAAAGTAATTGACAAAATTTTGAATAGATTAGATTTTAAATTTGAATTTATCGATCTTGGTGGTGGTATGGGTATTTCATATATTGGGGATAAAAAAAAGTTAGACTATAAAAGATATAATTTTGCTATTAAAGATTTTTTAAAAAGACACAAATCAAAAATAATATTTGAACCAGGAAGATCTATTATCGGAAATACTGGAGTGTTAATTTCAAAAATTATTTACATTAAAGATAATCAAAGTAGAAGTTTCATTATCTTAGATTCAGCAATGAATGATCTTATGAGACCTGCATTATATGGTGCAAAACATCTGATATTGCCATCTATAAAAAATTCTAAAATTGCAAAAAAAACCTATGAATTTGTAGGACCTGTTTGTGAAAGTACTGATAAATTTGCAACTTTAAAAAGATTTCAAAAATTGTCTGAAAACGATATTGTGGTTATTTGTGATGTTGGTGCATATGGTATGTCTTTAAGTTCAAATTATAATGTAAGGCCTAAGCCAGTAGAATTACTAATTAAAGGATCAAAAATTAAAGTTATAAAAAAAAGACAAAGGCACAAAGACTTAATATAGTTTTTGATTAAAATGTTAAGAAATTCAATATTTTCTATTATTTTTTTTTCTGGAATAATACTCATTTCTTTAATTTTTTTGCCTGCTCTTTTTCTACCACAGAAAATTGTTTTATTCGGTGGTAAATTAATGGGCTATTGGACAGTCTTTTGTCTAAAATTTTTTTTATCAACTAAAATCGTTATAAAAGGTGAACAAAATATTATTAGTGATGGAAAATTTTTTATAGCTTCATCGCATCAATCAATGTTTGAAACATTTTATCTCCAAATTATTTTTAATTCACCAATCTTTATCCTTAAAAAAGAGTTGCTTTTAATACCTGTTTTTGGATGGTACTTAAAAAAGATAGGATCTATATCAATTAAAAGGGGCAAAACTACAAAAGATAATCTCAATTTTTTTGAGAATATTTTGAAAATAATTCCAAATTCAAAGCGGCCTCTTATAATTTTTCCTCAAGGAACAAGGGTTTTACCAGATGAAAGACCCCAATTTAAGAAAGGTGTGGCAAGAATTTATGATGAACTCAAAGTGAAATGTCAACCAGTTGCTATTAACTCAGGATATGTTTGGCCAAAAAAAGGATTAAAATTTAACAACAAAACAATAACTATTTCAATTTTAGAACCAATAGAGTCTGGATTGAGCAAAGATGAGTTTAATAAGATTTTAGAAGAAAAAATATATTCTGAACTAGACTCTTTAAACTAACCTTTCATGGGCATTACAACAAAAATGCTATCAAAATCACCTGGGTCTTTAATTAAAGCAGGGGAACCAGTATCGTTAAGAAATAGCTCAATTTTACCACCATCTAATTGAGAAGCTACATCAATTAAATATCTTGAGTTAAAACTGATTTCTAGGTCATGATCAAATTTAACTACTAAAGTTTCTTTTCCATCACCACTGTTTGCATTATTTACAGATAAATTTAAAACATCCTTAGTTAAGCTAAATTTAACACCATCTTTTTTATCTAATGAAACTGATGCAACTCTATCTACAGAATTTAAAAAAAGTTTTAAATCTATCTCAAGTTTTTTTTGATTATTTTTAGGTATCACTTGAACATAATTTGGAAATTTACCATCTATTAATTTTGAAATTAAAATACTATTATTTAGTTCAAATTTTATTTTAGATTTTGTGTTTGAAATTCTTACATCTCCATCATAATTTTCAAGTAAAGAACATAATTGAAAAATAGTTTTTTTTGGCAATATTATGGGATCAAAATCTATTTGTTGGTCCAACCTAATTTTTGAAATAGACATTCTATGACTATCTGTAGCTACAGCTGTTAAATATTTCTTATCATCAACCTCTGTTTGATGTAAAAATATTCCACTTAAGTAATGTCTAGTCTCATCATTGGACACCGAGAACTTACATTTGTTAAGTAATTTTAGTAAATTTTTTGATTTAATTGAAAATTCATTCTGACTAAAGTTTTCATCTGTTAGAGGAAATTCAGAAGCACTTATGCAATTTAAGTTAAAAATAGATTTTTCAGATTCTAAATGTAGTCTACTTTTTTCCGTAAGAGTTAAATTAATCTTTTTACCCGAGGAAAATTTTCTTACAATATCATACATAATAGAAGAAGTGGTAGTAGTTTTTCCTTCTTCTAAAACTTCTATATCTTTTAATTGATGAACAAAAATTAGATCTAAATCTGTCGCGGTTATTGTCAGTTTAGAATTTTTAACATCTAATAATATATTTGACAAAATTGGGAGTGTGCTTCTTTTTTCTATAACTCCTTGACAATAATTTAAGGCTTGCTGTAAATCTTGTTGATTAGCGTTAAACTTCATCTTGTCTATTGTTATATAATATTTGATTTTTTAATTTATTAATATTATCAACCATGCCAGCATCTTTTTCCTTTAATTTCTCAATAGTTTTTACAGAATGAATTATAGTCGTATGATCTCTATTTGAAAATTCTCTACCTATTTCAGGTAGCGATTTAGATGTAAGAACTTTTGTTAAATAAATTGCTGTTTGCCTTGGTCTAACTAAATATCTCGATCTTCTGGAAGAAAGCATTTCATTTTTACTAATTTTAAAAAATTTACAAACTAATGTTTGTATTAAATCTATCGTGACTTTATTCTCCGATAAATTAAGTAAATCTTTTAAAATTATTTTGGTTTCTGATAAATTTGGGGTTTTGTTATAAATTCTTGAGAAAGAAATAATTCGATTTAAAGCACCTACAATTTCTCTAATACTATTTGTTATTTCATTACTAATAAACTCTTTTGTTTCTTCGGAAATTTTTACTTGACCTGAATATAAAATATTTAATTCCTCCGTTTTCTTTTCAATAATTCTTTTTCTCAATTCACCATCAGGTTTTTGAATATCAACTACTAATCCACCAGAAAATCTTGATTTAATTCTCTCTTGTATTCTTGACAGTTTATTAGGTGCTCTATCAGCCGTTAAAACAATCTGAGAACCTTTATCTAACAAGGCATTAAAAGTATGAAAAAATTCCTCTTGCATGGCCTCTTTTCCGTTCATAAATTGAATATCATCAATTAACAAGATATCTGTGTTCCTGAAGTATTCTTTAAATTTTACCATATCGTTTGCCTTAATTGATTTAACAAATTGATACATAAAACGTTCTGCAGAAATAAACATTACTTTATTACTTTTTTTTAACTCAAATCCAATAGAATTTAATAAATGCGTCTTACCCATACCAACACCCCCATAAATATATAAAGGATTATAATGAGAAGTATTTTCTGAAACTTTAAGTGAAGCTTCAAATGCAAGTTTATTACTTGTGCTTGTTATAAAATTATCAAATCTTCTATTTGGATCTATACGATTATATTGTAAATAAGAATCTTTGATAAATGATACATTCTCTTTAATTTCTAGTACATTAAAACTATTATCAAATTTATCGTTTTTATTATCTTGTTCTACTATTTTAAGTTCAATTCTTACTATTTCTTTTTTATAATTTCTGACAGCTTGTAAAATTTGATCTAAATATCTTGATGTAATCCAGTCTCTAATAAATCTTGTAGGCACGGATAATAGAACGTAATTGTTAAATTCATCCACGAAACTGATCTTTTTAATCCAACTTTCATAAATTTCTACACCTAACTTATTTTTCATTTCTAATTGAATTAAATCCCAATCAATTTTTTGTGGTTTAAAATTATTTAAGTTTTTATTTTTAGAACTATTATTCATAATTATGGGGAACGTCCAGTTAGAACCTTAATGAGTTTTTTGCAACAAATAATTTTGAAAAACTAAAAAAAAATAAAATCTATGATTGTGTAAAATATTTTTTTACAAAAAAAAATAATAACTAAAAGAAATTTTAGTAATCTTTAAAAATAAAATTTGAGATTGAAAATGATTTGAAAATAAATTTACTAAATCTAAATGTTGTAACAGAAAAAATACATGTAATAGATGGTGCGTATGCTTTCGGTTGAATCAACTTCAGGTATAATTACTATATTGATGCTATTTTTTTAGTGACTCTAGAGACGTTCCTAGAGGCATTTTTCTTTTTTACAATGCCTGTTTTAACAATTCTCATTAGTTCAGAATTCAACTTGGGTAAGAATTTTAAAGCTTCTGATTTTTTTTTACCATCAATTAAAGAATTCATTTTTTTTAAAGCATTTTTATATCTACTTTTTCTAGCTTTATTTACAGCAGTTTGTTTTGATATTCTTCTTATTCTTTTAATTGCAGATTTAGTATTAGCCATATTCGCAGGGGTATAACTTGAGAATTAATATTGGTCAATCAAATAATATATTATTTTTGGCAAAGCTGACAAAAAAAAGTAGACCTATTAGAAATAACTTTTTTTTTAATTATTCCTTCACATTTAGCTCTTTTGCAATTTAGGCCTTCTCTATTATAAACTTTGAATTCTTTTTGAAAATTTCCTTTTATACCAGAAATATTCTTGAAATTTCTAATACTAGAACCTCCTTTTTTAATAGCTTTTAAAAGAACTTTTTTAGAGTTGATAAGAATTTTTTTACAGTCCTTTTTGTTAAATGAATATCCTTTTTTAGTTGGATTAATCTTGCTTAAGAATAAAATTTCACTTGCGTATATATTTCCGATTCCTGATATAAAACTTTGGTCTAATAAACAATTTTTTATATTTTTTTCTTTTTTTTTTAGATAAGAATAAACATATTCATAATTAAATTTGGTATTGAAAGGCTCTGGCCCGAATTTGATAAATCTTTTTTTTAAAAGATTTTTATCTTTAAAAATTTGAAAAAAACCAAATCTTCTTGGATCATTGTATATCAATCGTAAATTTTCAAAAATAATTTCTACATGATTGTGTTTTTTTGGTAACATTGGGGAACTATAAAAACTAGTATTTGTCAGAAAGTTTTTTTTATGTGAAAAGACAATATGTACTGTCCCTGACATTCCTAAATGAAGTAAACAGTAACCATTATTTGATAAACTCAAAATCAAGTATTTTGAAAATCTTTCAACATTAATAATCTTTTGATTTTTTAAAAAACTCTCAAAATTGAGGGGAATTTTAAATCTTAAATTTCTATTTCTTACTATTACTTTTTTTACCTTTTTTTCTTTAATTGTTTTGTCTAGTGACTCTCTTACAATTTCTACTTCTGGTAATTCTGGCATTTAATACTATATTCAATATATTATTTATTTTATGCAACAATAT
>MDSV01136657.1_pt1 | contig 11142 bp, 15 predicted proteins | sample 810851 | NCBI WGS metagenome assembly MDSV01 (sample SAMN05326640, study PRJNA326480) | marine metagenome | isolation source: seawater | place: Atlantic Ocean: North East | collected 2012 | reverse complement strand
CGAGAATTCTGCCGTTCTCAAAAAAACAAATCGATCCAGATATACCAGGATCTATACCAATAATTAACATATATTACCTCGTAAATTCAGCATTAGAATAAATATTTTGAACATCATCATTTTCCTCTAACGTGTCAAAAAAATTAATTAAATCCTCATTTTTTTCTTTAGAAACTATAACACTATTAATGGGAATCCACTCTATTTCAGTAGATATAAAATTATTTATTTCTTTCTCTAACTCTTTTTTTACAGTGTAAATTTCATCTACTGAACATTGAACTTCATGGAAATTATTATTAGTCTTACATTCGTCTGCACCAGCTTCAATAGCTAGCTCCAGCACACGTTCATCCGAAATCTCCTTTGTATCAACTTTAATGATACCTACTTGATTAAAGTTATGTGAGGCAGAGCCTTGAGTTCCCAGATTTCCTCCTGCTTTTTGAAAAATAGTTCTTATACTTGATGCGGTCCTATTTTTATTATCTGTTAATGTTTCAACAATTACTGCAACTTTTTCAGGTCCAAAGCCCTCATATCTTAAATTTTCGAAATTTGACTCTGTATTAAGTGATGACTTATCAATGGCTCTTTTAATATTATCTTTTGGCATATTTGCAGATCTCGCAGCTTGAATTGCAGACCTTAATCTTGGGTTCATAGATGGATCTTTATCACCTAATTTTGCTGCAACAGTAATTTCTTTAGAAAGTTTAGAAAAAACCTTTGATCTCAATTTATCTGCTTTGCCCTTTTTATGTTTTATACCTGCCCAATGAGAATGTCCTGCCATAATGATGATTATAATGTATTTTTAAGCTGGCCTCCAAAAATATAACTCTCTATATTATTAGCTAGCCCAGATTGGATATCGCAATCAACTATAACTCCGCTTAAAGTGGCTTCACCAATTGCTGGAAAATGTTTGGTAGAATTTTCTCTAAGAAATCTGTTTAATGAATTTTCTTTATTCATACCAATTACTGAGTCATAATCACCACACATCCCAGCATCTGTTTGATAAGCAGTACCATTTTTTAAAACACGAGCATCATTTGTTGGTATATGAGTATGTGTACCAATAACTAATGTAGCTTTACCATCAAAAAAATGTCCTATAGCATTTTTTTCACTAGTGATTTCTCCATGAAAATCAACAATTAACAAATCATAATCCTCTTTAAATTTGTAATCTTTCATAAATTTTTTTGTAGTTTCAAATACATCTTCACATTTTTTCATGAACACATTTCCCATTAAATTCAAAACTCCAATTCTTATACCGTCAGAGGTTTTATAAATTTCAAAACCCTTACCTGGAGAGGGTTCAAAAAGATTATATGGTCTTAAAAGTCTACTTTCATTATCAATAAAATTCATTATTTCTTTTTGATCCCACACATGATTTCCTGATGTGATAACATTCACTCCACAATTAAAAAAATCTTTACAAATCTCTTCTGTCAGACCAACGCCTGGTTTTGCAGAGTTTTCTCCGTTAACTACTACAAAATTAATTTTGTTTTTTTCTATCTCAGACCTTAAATTGTTTAAAATTTTTGAACATCCAGAGACACCAACTACATCACCTAAAAATAAAATTTTCATTCGATAAAGTTATTTTCTGTAATTATAAAATCTAGTTTTTTATCATATTTATTAATTGGTAAATTTTTAACTTTCTGAAAAGAAAAACCTATACCTATTTTTATAAGATGTTCGTTTTGTTGAACTTTCGTTATATATCTATCATAATATCCTCCTCCATAACCAAGTCTGTTAAGTTGATTATCAAATCCTACAAGAGGTATTAATAATATTTTTGGAAAAATCTTTTTCTTCGAAATTGTCTCAGGAATACCATATTTATTTATTCTTAATGGATCTTTTAAAGACCAATGAAAAAAATCCATCTTACCATTTTTGCTTACTTTAGGTAATGAAATAGTATAATTCTTTTTTTCTAATATTTCTATAATATTTAGAATATTAAATTCATAATTGAAAGGATAGTAACATCCTATACTTTTGAACTTTAAATTTTTCTTTTTTAAAAAACTTAAGAATTTATCTGAACTTATAGATAAATTTTTTAAAAAATATTTTTTCCTCTGTGAAAGTATTTTTTTTCTTAAAGCTATTTTTTCCACTTGAATATTTTAAGACAATTTTTTGGAGTTTGCTTTTTCGATAAAGTTTGAAATTTCATTAGCTGTTTGGTCAATTATTTTTTCGTAATTTTTTTGATTATTTTCAATTTCAAATTTCAAATTATCATGTTTTTTATTAAGTATTCTAATTTCATCTTCTTTTTTATCTTTATAATCATAAACTAAGTTTTTTAACTCTTTAAATTTATTTGAAAGTTCCTTTAATTCAATTTTTTTTTGCTCTACTTTTTTTTTCGTCTCGTAATACTCATCCATAACTTTTACGGCAGTAATCAGAAGCAGTTTATTTTCGCCTAAATTACCAAGATTATTTTTTAGATCATTAAATTTTTGATTTAATTGTATTAAAAGCTCTTCTAAATGCTCTTCTTGGCCATCATCGCAAGATAACAAAAACTCTTTTCCATTAAATTTAATACTTACGTTTGCCATTTATCTATTTCTTCTAAGAGAGTATCTGTTTCCTGATTTAATTCATCAATTTTTTCTGAAAATTCAATTTGTTTTATTTCCTCAAATTTTTCTCTATTTTTCATATCATTGAATTTTTTAGATAAACTATCGTAATCTTCCTTCAAAAACTTATACTTATTTTCAAGTTCTTTTTTTTCAATTTCTAATTGATTTTTTTTTTGACTTAAGTCTTCAATACCACTTTGTAATTCTGGATTTTTTAAGTTTAAACTTTTTAATCTTAATATGGCTGAATTTAATTTTTTTTCTTTTTCAGTAATAGAATTCATATATATATAATCATAATATTAAATAGATTCTTCTAAGTCTACACAGGATAATTTTTGAACAAACATTACTATGATTTAGCTAATTGCATCAGATTTTTATCTGTAGATGCAGTTCAAAAGGCCAATTCTGGCCATCCTGGTATGCCTATGGGGATGGCGGACGTAGCAACGGTTCTTTTTAAAGATTTTTTAAAATTTGATCCTAAAAATCCAAGTTGGATAAATAGAGATAGATTTGTTCTATCAGCAGGTCATGGGTCAATGTTACTTTATTCACTTCTGTATTTAACAGGTTATGAAAGTATTTCATTGGAAGATATAAAAAATTTTAGACAATTAGATTCTATTTGTGCTGGTCATCCAGAATATCATCCTAATACTGGTATAGAAACTACCACGGGTCCATTGGGTCAAGGGATATCAAATGCAGTGGGATTTGCTATATCTGAGGAAATATTAAAAAAAAAAATTGGAAAAAATATTATTAATCATAAAACATATGTAATAGCTGGCGACGGTTGTTTAATGGAAGGCATAAGTCATGAAGCCTTAAGTCTTGCTGGACATTTAAAGCTTAAAAATCTTATTTTACTGTTTGATAATAATTCTATTTCTATAGATGGTCCTACTAAACTAGCAGTTTCAGATGATAATGAAAAAAGATTTAAAAGTTATGGATGGGAATACTTAAAAATTAATGGTCATAATTATGGAGAAATTTATAAAGCTTTAAAGAAAGCTCAAAAAACACAAAAGCCTATAGCAATTTCTTGTAAAACAACAATTGGATATGGCTCTCCAAATAAAGGTGGTAAAGCATCATCTCATGGAAGTCCGTTAGGTGATGATGAAATAAAATTAGTAAGAAAAAAATTAAAATGGAAATATAAACCTTTTGAAATTCCAAATCATTTACTAAATGAGTGGAAAAATATTGGAGACAGAGCCTCTAAAAAAGCTAAAAGTCATAAAGGTGAATATAAAAAATTTTTTGAAAAAAATATAATCAAATCATTGAGTATCTCCATTGAAAAAATAAAAAACGATCACTTAAAAAATTCAAATCCAATGGCAACTAGAAAATCATCTGAAATCTTTTTAGAGATTGCATCTAAATTACCAAATCTTATTGGAGGTTCAGCTGACTTAGCAGGCTCTAACAATACAAAAACTAAAAATCACAAAATAATAAAGCCAGGTAATTTTTCAGGAAACTATATTCATTATGGTGTTAGAGAGCATGCCATGTGTGGAGTGATGAATGGTATTGCATTACACAGTAATTTAATTCCTTATGGAGGCACTTTTTTAATATTTAGTGATTACTGTAAACCATCAATTAGACTTGCTGCAATGATGAGGAAAAGAGTAATTTACGTTTTTACTCATGACTCTATTGGTCTCGGAGAAGATGGGCCAACCCATCAGCCTATCGAACAATTAACAGGTCTGAGATCAATCCCGAACTTAAATGTATTTAGGCCTGCTGACTTAGTAGAGACTTTTGAGTGTTGGCAATTAGCTATTGAAAACGAAAACTCACCAAGTGTCATAGCACTAACAAGACAAGGAATCAATCCTGTTAGAACTAAAAATTCTAATAAAAATGAATCCTCATATGGAGGTTACGAAATTTTTAGAACTGGGGATAGTATTAAATTAACAATAATATCCTCTGGATCAGAAACTAGTTTAGCTTGTGACATAAGTCATAAATTAGCCACAGAAGGTATTTACTCAAAAGTAATATCAATGCCTTGTCAGGAATTATTTGATCAACAAAGTGAAAATTATAAGAATAAAATTTTGACTGAAACAGACTTAATAGTGTCTATTGAGGCCTCTGAAACAGGCTATTGGAAAAAATATACTGGCATCAATGGATTGAATTTTGGAATTAACAATTTTGGGAAAAGCGCACCTTATAAAGAAATTTTCAATCACTTTAATTTAAATCCGGAGAGTATTATTAAAAAAATCAAAGAAAAATTATGAAAATTAAAATAGGTATCAACGGCATGGGCAGAATTGGAAGAATGATACTTCGAGCTATCTTTGAAAATAATAATAAAAACATTCAAATTAAACATATAAATAACAGAACAAATTCTGAGACTTGTTCAGCACTTTTAAAATATGACTCTATTCATGGTAAATTTAATGCTCAAATCGATTATGATGAAAATCATATAATTATAAACAAAAACAAAATATCTTATAGTCAAGAAACAAGTATAGATAAAATTAATTGGAAAAAATTTGATGTTGATTATGTATTTGAATGCACAGGAAAATTTAACTCTAAAGATGAATTAATTGCTCATTTAAATAATGGCGCAAAAAAAGTAATTGTTTCAGCTCCATGTAAAAATGTAGATAAGACGATCGTATTTGGGGTTAATGAAAATACTTTAAAAAAAGAAGACAATATTATCTCAGCAGCATCGTGCACAACTAATTGTTTGGCTCCAGTAGCAAATATATTAAATGAAAATTTTGAAATTGAAAAAGGTTTTATGACAACAATTCATGCTTTCACGAGTGATCAAAGAATTTTAGACAATTCTCATAAAGACCCACGAAGAGCCAGATCAGCAAGCCAATCTATAGTTCCTACTTCAACAGGTGCTTCAAAAGCTATAGGTGAAATTATACCTCCCCTAAAAGGTAAGCTCGAAGGTGTGGCAATGAGAGTTCCAACTCCTAATGTTTCTTTAATTGAATTAGTTTTTTGTACGAAAAAAGATTTAAGTATAGATAAAATTAATTCAGCTTTTGAAAATTTTGAGAAAAAACAAAAAATAAAGATATTAAAAACAACCAATGAAAAACTTGTGTCGATCGATTTTAATCATAATCCTGCATCATCAATAGTTGACACAACTTTAACAAATGTTGTTGGAAAAAATATGGGTAAGATTTCTGTATGGTATGATAATGAGTGGGGTTTTTCTAATAGGATGTGCGATATTGCAGAATACCTTTATAAAATTTCTTAATGAAATATATAAAAGATCAAAAAAATTTAAGTGAAAAGAGGGTATTATTAAGATTGGATTTAAATGTCCCACTTAAAAATGGAATAATAACTGACCAAACAAGAATTGATAAAATATTACCAATAATTAATTTTTTACTTAAAAAAAAATCTAAAATATTAGTTGCTTCACACATAGGAAGACCCAGGGGTAAAGTGAACGAAGATCTGTCTTTAAAACCAATTTGTGAAAACCTAGAAATGAAAATTAATCAAAAAGTAAACTTAATTAAGAAAAATATTTATAAGTTAAAAAAGGAGGATTTATTTAAAAATTCAGAAAATCAAATAAGTTTTTTAGAAAATATAAGATTTTATGAAGAGGAAGAAAAAAATGATCCGAGTTTTTCTAATCATTTAGCAAATCTTGTAGATATATTTGTAAATGATGCATTTTCTTGTTCACATAGAGCCCATGCATCTGTCAGTAAAATAACTGAATTTTTACCATCTTTCGCTGGACTACAACTAGAAACTGAAATAAATGCTCTAAAAAAAGTTACAAGTGAAATTAAAAAACCGATAACTTGTATTATTGGAGGATCAAAAATATCAACTAAAATTGGGATAATTAAAAATTTAATCCCCAAGTTTGATTATATTATTATCGTAGGGGGAATGGCCAATAATATTCTTAATTATAAAGGAAATCAAATAGGTAAATCAATTAAAGAGGATAACTGCAATCCAATTGTTGATAAAATTTTTCAAATTGCAAATTCTTATTCTTGTTCAATTATTTACCCTGAGGATGTTGTTGTTGGAAAAAGTGTTGAAGATAAGTCTCAAATTAAAGAACTTAATGAAGTAGTTGAAGATGATTTAATATTAGATATTGGACCAAAAACTATAAATAGAATTAAAGACATTATTGAAAAAAGCGAAACTGTTTTATGGAATGGTCCAGCTGGTTATTTCGAAAACCCAAATTTTGCGCATGGTAGTTATGAAATTGCAAAAAAAATTGTCGAAAAAAAAAAGAATAACTTAATCTATTCCATTGCAGGAGGTGGAGACACAATCGCTGTAATAAATAAAATAAATGCTATTAACGATTTTAATTTTGTTTCAACCGCAGGTGGAGCTTTTCTGGAATACCTTGAAGGAAAAGAACTTCCTGGTATAAGCGCACTTAAATAGAATGTCAGAACTTAATTCAATTGCTTTAAAAATTTTATCAGATGGTAAAGGTATTTTAGCCGCTGACGAGAGCACAACAACTATGACTAAAAGATTACAGTCAGTAAATGTTCCATCTACATTAGATAACAGACTATCTTTCAGACAAACTCTTTTTAGTTCGAGTAGCATGTCTAGTTGTATAGGTGGAGTAATACTTTACGATGAAACCATAAAACAAAAAACATCAGACAATAAAAGTATTCCAGAACTTATTGAATCTTTTAATTCTATTCCTGGTATAAAAGTTGATACAGGTGCTAAAACTTTAGCTGGTTCGCCAAGTGAAAAAATTACTGAGGGCTTAGACGGGCTTAGAGATAGATTAAAAGAATATTACAAAATTGGTGCTAGATTTACAAAGTGGAGAGGTGTTTATAATATAACTAAAGAGTTTCCTAGTAAACTAGCAGTCCATTCAAATGCTCATGCCCTTGCAAGATACGCCTCGCTTGTACAGGAATGTAATATGGTGCCTATTGTTGAACCAGAAGTTTTGATGGATGGAGATCATTCAGCTCAAGATTGTCTAATTAAAACTACCGAAGTGATACAAAAATGTTTCGAAGAATTAATAATGCATAAAGTAGATTTAACTGGTGTGATTTTAAAACCTAATATGATTTTAGCAGGATCAAAGTCTGTTAAAAAGATAGATAGTAAAGAAACAGCAAAATTAACACTGGAATGTCTTAAAAAATCTGTCCCATCTGAAGTTCCTGGAATCGCTTTTCTTTCAGGAGGTCAATCTGAGGTGGAAGCAACTGAAAACTTAAATTTAATCAATAAAGAGAATCAAACTGATTTTATAATGTCTTATTCTTATGGAAGAGCTCTTCAGCAGAGTGCATTAAAATATTGGTCTAAAGACTTAACTGATATTGAAGGTACTCAAAATATATTCAATCACAGAGCCAAAATGAATACACTGGCTGCTCAAGGAAAATGGTCTAAAGAGCTTGAAAATAAATAAAAAAAAGTTCCTTTATTTAATCTCTCCTAATAAAATTAAAAGCGTATTTTATATAGATCTTATTAAAGTGTTTAAATCAAAAAAAGTTAGTTTTTTTCAACTAAGATTGAAGAAAGTTGCATTTGATAAAAGGATTAAAATTGCAAGAAAAATAAAAACTATTTGTAAAAAATATGGTGTAAAATTTCTTATTAATGATGATCCGTTGTTAGCGAAAGAAGTCAATGCTGATGGTTGTCATCTAGGTCAAAGAGATATGAATATTAAAAATGCCAGAAAAATTTTAAAAAAAAAGATTATTGGAATAACCTGCCACAACTCTCTTAAACTTGCTGAATTAGCAATAAAAAATAAAGCTGATTATGTTGCCTTAGGTGCTTTTAACTCATCAAGGACTAAAAAAGTAAAATATAGAGCAAAAATTGAATTGATAAAGAAATTTAAGAAATTATCAAATATTCCTATTATAGCTATAGGTGGGATTAATGATTTAAATTATGAAAAACTTTTATTGAACAAAGCAGACTTTTTGGCTATCTCAGGGTACATTTGGAAAAATTATAAATTAAAACCGTTTGAAGCAATTAAAAAATTTAAATGAAAATAAATGCTAATGAAATCAGGGTGGGAATGCTTTTAGAATATAAGAATGAATTATGGCAGGTACTTAAAACTCAACACGTAAAACCAGGCAAGGGTGGGGCGTTTGCTCAAATTGAGATGAAAAACGTTAGTAAGAATACTAAACTTAACGAAAGATTTAGGTCTAGTGAGACTGTTGAAAAAGCATCTGTTGAGGATATAAATTTTAATTATCTTTATAAAGATGAGAATAGTTATTTTTTTATAAATCCAAAATCATTCGAACAGACTGAAATAAAAAAAAATATTATTGGAGAAAAAGGTAAACTTCTTAGCGAAAATTTAGAGGTTTCAATTAGTTTTTATAATGAAAATCCGATTTCAATAGATTTACCAAACCAAGTAAATTGCAAAATTGCATCAACTGACATTGCATTAAAAGGACAAACTGTATCATCCTCGTACAAACCAGCGGTATTAGAAAACGGATTAAGTGTCCAAGTGCCACCATTTATTGAAGCTGGAGATGAAGTTGTAGTCGACACAAGAAACCTGGAATATATAAAAAAAATTTAATTTTGTGAAGTCGATTTCAGCAAATTTAAATATCATGATTAAGGCTAGTGAAAAAGCCTCAAAGATACTAATAAGAGATTTTGGTGAAATTGAAAAACTACAAGTATCTAAAAAGGGTCCATCAGATTTTGTAACTAATTCAGACCTAAAGGTAGAAAAAATAATAATTGAAGAACTTAAAAAAGCTAGACCAAACTATTCTATCATAAGTGAAGAAAATGGAATTTTTAATAATAAAGATAAAAATAATACTTGGATCATTGATCCGATAGATGGAACTGTGAATTTTTTACATGGTGTTCCACATTTTGCTATTTCTATAGCACTTAAATCCGATGATGAAATAATATCTGGTTTAATTTTTGATCCCATTAAAGATGAAATGTTTTTTGCTGAAAAAGATAACGGAGCTTTTTTTAATAATCATAGAATTAAGGTTTCAAAAAAGAATGAATTAAATAATTGTTTATTCGCGACTGGAGGAGGGATTAAACAAGAACCTGACATATCATATAGAAAATCTGGTTGTGCTGCTCTTGATATGGCCTATGTGGCAGCAGGAAGATATGATGGATATTTTCAGCACGATTTAAACCTTTGGGATATTGCTGCTGGTATTGTTTTAGTTAAAGAAGCAGGAGGAGTTCTTAATGAGATTGATCTATCAGTTAATAAGAATATCAAAATTATTGCCTCTAGTCCTGATATTAATTCAAAATTACTTGAAAAATTGAGTAACTTTTAATTGTTTTGAAAAATTCTTTTGTTATAAATCTCGTCATGAAAAAAAAAATTCATCCTAACTACCATACTATAAAAGTTGAAATGACAGATGGCACTCAGTTTGAAACCAAGTCTACTTGGGGTAAAGAAGGTGAAGTCTTAAAATTAGAGATTGATCCTAAATCACATGCGGCTTGGACTGGTGGTAAACAAAAATTAATGGACAAAGGTAGGATAAGTAAATTTAATAAAAAATTTCAAAATTTTAAATCAGAAAAAATCTCTTAAATGTCAAATGCACCTTTAATGCCAATGGCGACAGCTGTCTGGCTTGTTGAAAATACAGTTCTAACATTCAAACAAATTGCTGATTTTTGCAAGTTACATGAGGTTGAAATTCAAGGAATTGCTGATGGTGAGGTTGCTAAAGGTATTAAAGCCTATGACCCAATTATATCTGGTCAGTTAACTAAAGAAGAAATTGAACTTTCATCCAAAGATAAAGATAGACCACTACAAATTAAAAGTACAGATATCGAAATTTCTAATACTGAAAAAAAAATTAAGAAATATATTCCACTTTCCAAAAGACAAGATAAGCCTGACTCTGCTTTATGGTTAATCAAACAGCATAATATTCTCAAAGATTCTCAAATTGCGAAATTGGTTGGTATTACAAAAAATTCTGTAACTTCAATCAGAAATAAAAGTTATTGGAATTATAATAATTTAAATCCAAAAGATCCTGTTGCTTTAAATTTGTTTGCCCAAATAGACTTGGTTAAAGCTATAGAAAAAGCAGAAAGAAGAATAAAAAGGGAGAAAAAACAAAAAGAAAAAGAAAAACTTTTACATCAAGCAAATAATCAATGAATAAAATAAATAGACATAAAAATATAAAAGTGGTAGTTAAACCTTTTTTTGGAGGTATTTATTAAAATAGAAGTAAAAGATAATAACGTTGAACAGGCTCTTAGAATTTTAAAAAGAAAACTTCAAAGAGATGGTTTTTTTAAAGTTATAAAATTAAAAAATACATACGAAAAACCTTCAGAAAAGAAAAAAAGAATTCTTCAAGAAAATATTAAAAGAGTTAAAAAACTAAATAAACTTAAAAATAGAATTTAAGTATACCGCGGGGTGGAGCAGTCTGGT
>MDSV01050550.1_pt1 | contig 11142 bp, 11 predicted proteins | sample 810851 | NCBI WGS metagenome assembly MDSV01 (sample SAMN05326640, study PRJNA326480) | marine metagenome | isolation source: seawater | place: Atlantic Ocean: North East | collected 2012 | reverse complement strand
GGTTATGTTAAACCTGAAGATGGGGGAGCAATGGTAGAATATGAAGCTATTAAAAATCATGTAACAATGTGGAATGTAGCTGTAGAAAGACAAATTAGAGTAAAAGGCCCTGATGCTGAAAAATTTGTAGATTATGTAATTACTCGTGATGCGACAAAAATTTCAACAATGCGTGCACGCTATGTTATTCTTTGTAATTACAAAGGTGGAGTGCTAAATGATCCTGTTTTATTAAGAGTAGAAGATGATGAATTTTGGTTTAGTTTGTCAGACTCTGATATTGGTTTGTACTTACAAGGTGTTAATGCCGATAAAAGATTCAATGTTGAGATAGATGAAATAGATGCTTGTCCTGTTCAGATTCAAGGTCCTAAGTCAAAAGCTTTAATGAAAGATTTAGTTGGCAACCAAATAGATATGGACAATATTCCATTCTACGGTTTGGCTAAAGCAAAAATTGGAGGAAGAGACTGTGTGATTTCCCAATCGGGATTTTCTGGAGAGTCTGGCTATGAAATTTATCTTAGAAATGCAACATTATATGCAGAAGATATGTGGAATGCTGTGCTTAAAGCTGGGAAAAAACATAAATTAATGGTTATAGCACCAGCTCACCATAGAAGAATCCAGGCTGGAATATTATCTTGGGGTCAAGATTTAGATCATGAACACAATCCTTTCCAATGTAATTTAGGTTATCAGGTGTCTTTATCAGGTAAAGGAGAATGGAATAAACAGACGGATTATGTTGGTAAAGAATTTTTAGAAAAAATGAAAGAAAGACTTAAAAATGGTGAGAAGCCTTACAAACTCCAGCTCGTTGGCCTTGAATTAGGAGGAAAACCTATAGAAGATTATGCTAATGATTTTTGGTTAATATCTAGCCCTTCAACCGGTAAACCAGTAGGTTTTATTACTTCACCTTGGTATCATCCAGAAAAAGGAAAAAATATTGCTATGGGCTACGTTCCTTTCGAAGGAAATGTAAGTAGTAATGGATTCCCATTAGGTAATTTTGGACAAAAATATAAAGTGCATTTACCAAAAAAATACTCAAATAAACCTGTAGATGCAGTAGTAGTTCCAATACCTTTTACTGAATCGTATCACGCTAATACACGAGAAGTAAAATAACTATTATTTTGTTTGAATAAAATTAAATATTCAAGATGATTAAATTCTTTAAACTATTTTTTTTAGTATTATTTTTTTTTAATTTTACTGGTGTAGCCACTACAAATGATTTTCAGTTGTGGCTTAATGATTTTAAATTACTTGCTAAAAAAAATGGTATTTCGGAATCAACGATAAAAAAAACACTAGACAATTCTAAGTTTCTCCCAAAAGTAATTGAATATGACAGATATCAACCAGAATTTTACGAAGATACAAAAACCTATGTAACCAAGAGAGCATCAAAATCTAAGGTAAAAAAAGGTATAAATCTTTATAAAAAGGAAAAGCTTGTAATCAAACAAATAGAAGAAAACTTTTTTGTTAAAAAAGAACTGCTCTTAGCTCTTATGGGTATAGAGACTAACTTTGGTAATTACTTAGGAAAAATGGATATAATATCTTCTTTAGCAACGTTGAGTTTTGACAAAAGAAGAAGTGAGTTTTTTACCAACGAGTTACTTACTCTGTTAAAGCTAGTCGATTTAGAAATAATCGATCATAGTATTTTGTTTGGTTCATGGGCGGGAGCATTTGGAAACTTTCAATTTATGCCTTCAACAATAAAAAGTTACGCAATAGATTATGACAAAAATTCTGTAATAGAACTAAAAAAAATTGAAGACTCCTTTGCATCTGCAGCAAATTATATAAATAAAATGGGTTGGAAAAATAGTGAACCTTGTTTTTATAAAATTGAATTGAAAAATAATATACCAAAGAAATATTTGAACACATCTGCCCAAAAGATAAAAAATAAAAAAAAATTAAAGTTTTTTAAAAAATATATAAAAAATTATAATTTTGATAATTTGGACTCAAATTTGTTAGCTGGTATTATAACTCCTGACAAAGATATAGTATCTGTTAAAAGTGACTTAAAACCTGCATATATAGTATTTAATAATTATGAGCTCATTCTAAAGTGGAATAGATCATTAAGATTTGCTTTAGCTGTATGTACTCTAAAAAGTAAAATTGAAAATGAAATTTAAATTTTTACTTATTTTTTTGCTTTTTGCTTGTTCACCTAATTTTAAACAGAACATTGCAAAACAATCTTATTCATCCTCTGGATTTGCTTATATATATAATGAAATCGATCAAATGAATAAAATTACTTCAAAAAAATTTGATAATTCTAAACTTTTAATTGCTCATCATAAATTGAAACCAGGTACATTAGTTAGAATAACAAATCCAGAAAATAAAAAAAGTATTGAATTAAAAACAAAAACAAAAACAAAATACCCTGAGTTTTATAAAATTTTATTAACTGAAGCTGTGGCAGATAAGTTAAAATTAGATAACTCTATTCCTTACATAGAAGTTCAAGAAATTAAAAAAAATAAGTCATTCATAGCTGAAAAAGCAAAAATGTTTGAGGAAGAAAAAAAGGTAAGCAATAAAGTTCCTGTAGCTTCTGTAAAAATTAAAAATATTTCAAAAATAAAAAATAAAAAAAAACATAAAATAAAAAGTTTTTCAATTCTAATAGCTAAATTTTATTCTGAAGAGTCAGCTAATCTTCTGAGGGAAAGAATCAAGGTTGAAATGATAAGTTTCAATAATAAAAAATTAAGGATTTTTAATAAAGGAAAGAACAACTTTGAGGTAATTTCAGGTCCATATAACTCTGTTAATTCTTTGAAAAATGACTACATTGTTTTAAAAAAATATGGATTTGAAGAATTAGATATAAAACTAAATGAAAAAAACTTTTAAAAAATTATTGGCATTAACAATATGTTTTTTCATACATGTAAATGTTGGAGCAACCCCTGAGATTAAAGCTAGTACAGCTATTCTTGTTGATTACCATTCAGACGAAATCCTTTATGAGTTAAATCCTGATTTACAAATTTATCCTGCTTCAATGACAAAAATTATGACAAGTATTATTGTATTTGATTTATTGAAAGAAAATAAAATTTCACTGGATGATGAGGTCATTATTTCTGAGAGAGCTTGGCACATGTCTCAAAGCGGATATTCGTCCATGTTTATAATGCCCAATGACTCAGTTACAATTGAAGATTTATTAAAGGGTATAATAATTGTCTCTGGAAACGATGCATGTGTAGCTATAGCAGAAGGCGTAGCAGGTACAGTAGAAAATTTTATTGATATTATGAATGAGAAAGCCCAGGAAATAGGTATGTTAGATACAAATTTTGCTAATACATCTGGAATTACAAACATTGAAAATTATTCAACAGTTAGAGATATAGCAATAATGTCAAAATACCTTATTAAAAATTATCCTGAATATTACCCAATGTATGCCGAAAAAGAATTTACTTGGGATCGAACAGGAGGGGAGCCTATAACTCAATTTAACAGAAATCGATTGTTGTTTAAAAATATAGGTGCTGATGGAATTAAAACAGGTTATTTAGATGCAGAAAAATATTCTTTAGCAAGTACTATACAAAAGAAATCGAGGAGATTAATAGCTGTCGGAAGTGGTTTTACAAGTAAATCAAAAAGAACATCGGAATCACTAAAACTTTTAAGCTGGGGATTTAGAAATACAGATACATTTGAAATTTCAAAAAAGGAAGAAACTTTTTTTAAAATAAAAACTTGGTTAGCAAAAGAAGGCACTGTTAATGCAACTACTAAAAAAGATATTTATATTACTTTGTCAAAAAAAGATTCAAGAAATTTTAAACTTTACTTAGAGTATGATGGTCCCGTCCAAGCGCCTATAAAAAAGGGTCAAGAAATTGGAAGTTTAAAAGTGTTTAAAAAAGAAGAGTTAATTTTTAGCGAACCAGTATATGCATCAGAAGATGTTAAAAAAATTAATTTTATTAAAAGTTTTTTTACGTCTCTTAATTATATGATTTGGGGAGATGTATAAAAAAAAATCTTTTTTTGTAGTGTTTGAAGGCATAGAGGGTTGCGGAAAATCTTATCAAACTAAAAAATTATATAACAATATAAGAAAATTAAATATTCCTGTTCAAATCACGAGAGAACCTGGAGGTACAAAAAGTGCAGAAAGAATTAGAGATATTATATTAAAAGATTATTTTTACAGAAACCCTAAGGAAAATTTTGATAAGTATACAGATACATTGCTTTATTTAGCTGCAAGAAATGAGCATGTAATAAAAAAAATTAAACCCGCATTAAAGAAAAAGAAACTTCTTATATGTGATAGATTTATAGACTCTACCTTAGCGTATCAAATTTATGGTAAAGGAGTTGATAAAAAATTTGTTGATAATATTCATAAAAAAATCTTATCGAATATTAAACCTAATCTAACAATTCTTTTAAAAGTAAAAATTTCAAAGGCTATTGAAAGGTTAAGAAAAAGAAAGAAAAAAAATAGATATGATAAATTTCCTAAAAAATTTTATAACAAAGCTCAAAAAGACTTTATTAACATTGCAAAAAAAAATAAGAAATCTCATATTATTTTTGAATCTTCTTTGGACAGTAAAGATTTAGAAAAAAAAATATTGAGATTAATATTAAAAAAAATACAGTATTAATTAATGGAAAATACTTCTCTATTTGACCCTATGAAATCTACCAAACTCGTAGGTTATGATGCCTATTTTAATCAATTGGTTCATTCATATGAAAAAAAGATTTTCCCAAAAGTTTTGCTTTTATCTGGTAAAAAAGGTTTAGGAAAATTTACTTTAATAAATCATTTTTTAAACTATATTTTTGATAAAAATAATTATGATTTAAAAGAAAAAATAATTATTGATAATTCAAACTTTTATTCTCAACAGTTAAGCGGCGTTTCTCAAAACTTTATTCATTTAAAAAGCGAAAGTATTAATAATGTTAAAATAGACGACATTAGAAATTTAAAAAAACTTCTTTTAAAAAAAAATTTTGATGACTCAAATAGATTTATTATTCTAGATGATGTTGAAAGACTTAGTATAAAATCAAGCAATGCTTTGCTTAAAATTATAGAAGAACCTCCCACTAACGATTATTTTATCCTAATAGACAATCAGCAAAATAATTTAATCGAAACTATATCTTCCAGATGTTTGAAAAGTAAAATTTATCTTAAAAAAGAAGAGAGAAATAAAATTATAAATTATTTAATAGAAAAAAATAATATTCCATCAATTATTGATTTTGTTAACAACGATATTACCCCCGGTCTCTTTTTGAAATACAATTCAATGTGTAACAAACATAAAATAACAGTTGAATTAGATTTTTACGAAAAAATTAACTTACTATTATTGTTGTACAAAAAGTCTAAAGACATGTCTTATATAGACCTATCAATTTTTTTTACTGGAATAAAGTTTTATAATCTTGGATTAAAAGAAAAACAAAATATATCTAAATATAATAAAATCCAAATTAAAATAATTAATTGTATAAATGATTTTGTTAGATATAACCTTAATTTAAATACAGTTTTTTTATCTATCAAATCTTTATTAAAATATGCAAACTAAAAACTATTATATTACAACACCAATATATTATCCCTCAGGTAAACCACATATGGGTCACGCTTATTCAAGTATAATTGCAGACATTTTTGCAAGATTTAAAAGGTTAGAAGGCAATGACGTATTCTATCTTACAGGTACAGATGAACATGGCCTTAAAATCCAAAGAGAAGCTGAAAAAAATAACAAAGACCCAAAAACTTTTTGTGATGAAATTTCTAAAAAATTTAACGAGTTAACAAAAACTTTAAACTTATCAAACGATGATTTTATTCGCACAACAGAACAAAGACATTATAAGTCTGTCGAAGAAGTTTGGAACAGACTTGTAAAATCTGGAGATATTTACTTGTCCAAATATAAAGGCTGGTACTCTGTTTCTGATGAAGCCTATTATGATGAAGATGAAATCATTACAAAAGATAATAAAAAATTATCTAAATCCTCAGGCTCAACAGTTGATTGGGTTGAAGAAGAGTCATATTTTTTTAAATTATCTAATTGGCAAAAAAAACTTCTAGACTTTTATAAAAAAAATCCTAGTTTTATTAAACCAGATTCAAGAAAAAATGAAGTTGTTAAATTTGTTGAGAAAGGGTTAAAGGATTTATCTGTAAGCAGAACATCATTCACTTGGGGAATCCCAGTACCTAAAAATGATAAACATGTTATTTATGTATGGTTAGATGCTTTAACTAATTATATAAGTGCTCTAAACTTTCCAAATACATCAGATAAACTTTATAAAAAGTTTTGGCCTGCAACAATTCACATTATCGGTAAAGATATTTTGAGATTTCATGCGATCTATTGGCCAGCTTTTTTAATGGCAGCAAAAATTCCATTACCTAATAGAGTTTATGGGCATGGCTGGATACTCTCAGATGAAAAAAAAATGTCAAAATCACTTGGAAATATTTTGGATCCTTTAGATATAATTGACAAGTATGGGATAGATCAATTGCGTTATTATTTGATAAAAGAAGTTTCTCTAGGAAATGATGGAAATATATCCTTATTAAATTTAAAAAATTGCATAAACAATGACTTAGCCAATAATTATGGAAATTTATGCCAAAGAGTTTTTTCTTTTATTGAGAAAAATTGCTCAAATAAAATACCAAAACCTGGTAAATTTGATAATAAAGACAGTCAAATTCTAAAAAATATAACTGAAGGACTTAGTTCATTAATTGAAGATATGAATAATCAGCAATTAAACTCTTATCTTAAAAAAGTTATTAATTATTCTTTTGATGCAAACAAATATTTTAATGATTCAGAACCATGGGCATTAAAAAATAAAGACATAAATAGAATGAATACAATTTTATTTACAATTTTAGAACAGATAAAAAATATAAGTATTTTACTCAATCCAATAATCCCAATAGCAACCAATAAGGCATTATCGACATTAAATATTCCTTTAGAAAAAAGAAATATTGAAAACATTAAAAATCAAAATTTATTTGATTTTAATAAAAAACTTAATAAACATGAAATTCTTTTCAAAAAGATAGAAAATGATAATTGATTCACATTGCCACTTAGAATATGACCCGTTAGCAAAAAATCTTGATGATGTTGTTGATAGAGCATTAAAAAATGGAGTTAAATACCTTTTAACTATTTCAACCACAGATAAAGGATCTGATAAAATTTTTGAAATTATTAAAAAATACCCATCTATTTATGGTTCTTATGGAATCCATCCTCATGAAAGTGAATCTCACAAAAACATTGATTGCTCAAAAATTCTAAAAAAAGTTCAATTAAGCAAAAAAATCATTGGTATTGGTGAAACTGGTTTAGATTTTTATTACAATCATTCTAAAAAAAAGGACCAAAAAGACTTATTCATTGAACATATAAAAGCCGCACAAGAATCATCATTACCTTTAATAGTTCATACGCGGTCTGCTGAAAAAGACACCTATGAAATTCTAGAATCAGAATTAAAAAAAAAAACTTTTAAAATATTAATACATTGTTTTACTGGTTCAAAAGACTTTGCCAAAAAACTTTTAGATATAGGATGCTATATTTCAGCAAGCGGTATAGTTACATTTAAAAATTCTAGTGACCTTGCTAACACTTTTAAAACTATTCCTAATAATAGAATTTTAGTTGAAACAGATTCTCCGTATTTATCTCCAGACCCACTTCGTGGAAAAACAAATGAACCAAGTCACATTATTCATACTGTTAAATTTTTATCTAAACTTAAAAATTTAGATATAAAAGAACTGTCTAAAATAACTTCTCAAAACTTTTTTAATTTATTTGGAGAGTTAAATTGAAAAACAAATTTACAATACTTGGTTGCGGTAGCTCACTAGGTTCTCCTTGGATAACTAATCATTGGGGATTTTGTAACAAAAGTAATATTAAAAATATAAGAACAAGATGCTCTGCTCATATTCAATATAAAGATCTTTCAATATTAATTGATACATCCCCTGATATTAAAAACCAATTTAAAAATAATAAAATTAAAGATGTTGATGCAGTAGTTTTTACTCATGAACATGCTGATCAAACTACTGGAATTTTTGAGTTAAGGCCTTTTTTTTGGAAACATAAAAAAAAAATACCAGTCTATGGATCTAAAAGAACAATAAGGGAGATAGTTAAGAAATATACTTTCTGCTTTAAACCAAGGCATGGATATATACCAATCATGAAAACAAATGTTATAAAAAAATCCTTTAAAATCTCAAAAAGAAAAACTTCTTTAAAGCTAAATTCTATAGATGTTCAGCATGGATTAATTAAATCCACAGCTTATATCTTTAATAAAGTTGCTTATATAAGTGACTGCAATCACATATCAGAAAAATCTTTTAAATATTTAAAAAACTTAAATTATCTAATTATAGATTGTTTAAGAATTAAAAAACATCCTTCTCATTTTAACTATGATGATGCTATTTTTATCTCAAAAAAAATCAATGCTAAAAAGACTATACTGACAAATTTACATGTTGATTTTGATTATTCAAAACTCAAACAAAAACTTCCAAAAAATATAGTTCCTGCTTATGATGGATTAAGTTTTAATTTTTAATTTCTTTTTGAATTAAAGCAATAATTTTTTTAGAATTTGGCTTGGTAAAAGAAGCAAAAGTGTCTATGACTTTACCATTCCTACCAATAATAATTTTATGGAAATTCCATTTTGGTATTGCACCAATACCATGATTATCCTTTGCCCATTTATAGAAAGGGTGGGCATTGTTTCCAATAATATCTGTTTTTTCAGTCATGGGAAAATCAATTCCAAAATTTGTTTCACAAAAGTTTTTAATTTCGTTATTTGATCCAGGTTCTTGTTTAAAATTATTTGATGGCACACCTATAACTACTAAATCTTTTTTATAATCAGACCATAATTTTTGCAAACTTTCGTATTGAGGTGTATATCCGCATCTACTTGCAACATTCACAACAATTATGACTTTATTTTTATACTCAGCTAAATTTATATTTCCTCCACTTAATGATTTAAAAGTAAAATCATAAGCAAGATTTTCATAATTTGCTGACGAATTTGAAAAAAAACTAAAAAACATGATTGCTATAAAAATTTTTCTTATCATTTTTTACTGGACAATAGTAATAATGTATATCCAAAAATTGTAGACAAAAAGGATCCTACTAGAACACCAATCTTCACGCCATCTAAATATTCATTGGCATTTACAAAAGCTAAGTTACCAACAAATAAACTCATTGTGAAACCAATTCCTGTTAATACACCTACTGCATAAAAACTTAACCAAGTCGAATTATTTGGCATTTCAGCAAACTTAAATTTTATTGCAAAATAAGAAAAAATAAAAACCCCAATTTGTTTACCAAAAAATAAACCGCAAACAATTCCTAAAGGAACAGGGTTTAGCAGAGTTGAAAAATTAATTCCTTCCAATGAAACACCTGCATTAGCAAAAGCAAATACGGGCATAATTCCAAATGCAACATATGGAGAAATTGAGTGTTCCAATTTTAATAAAAGAGAGTCTTTTTTCTTATTGTGTGGAATAGTAAGCGCCAAAAGAACTCCAGAAATAGTTGCGTGCACCCCCGACTCATGAGTGAAGGACCAAAGAAAAATTCCAACAATTAAGTAAGGCAAAAAATTATTTATTTTTAATTTGTTTAAAAAAAGCAATATAAATATTGAAACTAACATTAATAGTAGAAACGTAATTTCTATATTTCCAGAATAAAAGAAAGCTATTATTACTATTGCACCCAAATCATCAATTATCGCAAGAGCAGTTAAAAAAACTTTTAAAGAAAGCGGCACTCTTTTTCCTAATAGTGATAAAACTCCAAGTGAAAAGGCTATGTCAGTTGCGGACGGTATTGCCCAACCTTTTAATGTGGCTGAATCATTAAAATTGATAAAAATATAAACTAATGCAGGAACCAGCATTCCACCCACAGCTCCAATTATTGGAAGTAATGCTTGTTTGGGGTTAGACAATTCACCTTGTACAAATTCTCTTTTAATTTCCAAAGAAACCAAAAAAAAGAATATTGCCATTAAAACATCGTTTATCCAATGGAGCACACTTAACTTTAAACCAAAATCTTTTGTACCAATAAGGATATAAGATTTTAATGTATCAAAATAATATTCAGAAAAACTACTGTTACTTATATATAGAGCAATGGCGGCGGCAAATAGCAAAACAAGTCCTGAGGCGGACTCTAATTTAAAGAAATATTTAAAAGGTTTAGTTATGTGTTGAATCATTTTGTTTTTATATTTATAAAGCATCAATCTTTCAATTGCCAAAAAGGCTTAATTAACTTATAAAATCAATCAATCGGGGCGTAGCGCAGTCTGGTAGCGCATCTGGTTTGGGACCAGAGGGTCGCAGGTTCAAATCCTGCCGCCCCGACCATGAAAGATATGAGTAAAGCAAAAATTTATAAACCGACCAAAACTGCCATGCAATCTGGAAAAAGAAATGAAAAAAATTGGATGTTAGAATATGACTCTTCAAATACTGGAATTAGTCCATTAATGGGGTGGGAGTCTACTACAGAAACAATGTCTGAGGTTAAGTTAAAATTTTCTTCAAAAGAACAGGCAGTAAATTACGCAAAAAAATATAATATAGATTATTATATTGTGGAACCTGAAAAACGTAAGATAATTAAAAAATCTTACAGTGATAATTTTACGAAAAATAAATAGATGTTAAAAAGTTTTTTCTTTAGTAAAAAATGGCGATTGTGGGCTTGGGGAGGTTTTGCTTTTATTATTGGATCTCTACTAGCACAGACTTGGATCGATGTAAAAATCAATGAATGGTATAAAGGTTTTTATGATCTTCTTCAAAAAGCTACCGAGAGAGATGTTTCTGAATTTTATGATGGAATTTTTCTTTTTATGAAATTGGCTATTCCTTATGTAATAATTTATACAATTACAAATTATTTTACACGTTTGTATGCTTTCCGTTGGCGTGAGGCAATGACCTTTGCATATATGCCTTATTGGAAAAAT
>MDSV01031045.1_pt1 | contig 11142 bp, 9 predicted proteins | sample 810851 | NCBI WGS metagenome assembly MDSV01 (sample SAMN05326640, study PRJNA326480) | marine metagenome | isolation source: seawater | place: Atlantic Ocean: North East | collected 2012 | reverse complement strand
TTCTAATGAATAAAAAACTCTTTACCTATAAAAAAAGTGGCGTCAACATTAGTGCAGCAGATAAATTTGTAAGTTTCATATCGAAGATATCATCAAAAAAAAGAGGCAACAAAAGGTTTAATAATATTGGTGGATTTGGCTCTATTTCTAACATACCAAAGGAAGTTAAACATCCAAAAATTGTTGCTTGCACAGATGGGGTCGGAACTAAAATTGAAATAGCAAACTTTTTAGATAAATACGACACTATTGGAATTGATTTAGTTGCAATGAGCGTAAATGACCTAATTGTTCAGGGAGCACAGCCAATTCTATTTCTTGACTATATATCAATTAACAAGATTGATTTAAAAAAACTTAAATCAATATTTAAAGGTATCATTAAAGGATGTGAAATAGCTAAATGTGAGCTTGTAGGTGGTGAGACAGCAGAAATGCCAGGCACTTACGAAAAAGGTAAATTTGATATTGCTGGATTTGCAGTTGGTGTTGTTGATGAAAATAAAATTTTAAATAAAAAAAAAATAAAAAATGGAGACTTAATATTAGCAGTCCCTTCCTCAGGGATTCATTCAAATGGATACTCACTAGTAAGATATATTTTAAATAAAAAAAGAATAAATTTAAAAAAAAATAATTTTTTAAAAAAAGAATTAATTAAACCAACTAAAATTTATGTTAATGAAGTTTTAAATTTATTTCAAAAAAATTTGATAAATGGTTGTGCAAATATAACTGGTGGTGGTTTAGCAGATAATATAAAAAGGGTAATACCCGATAAATTAAGTGCTAATATTGATTTAACTAAAATCAAAACTTTAAAGATATTCAATTGGCTTAAACAAAATAATATTTCTGATAAAGAAATGTTAAAAACCTTCAATTGTGGTGTGGGTTTTTGTTTAATAATTAATCCAAAAAATCTCAAAAAAATTAATAGATCTTTTTCAAAAAAATTTAAACCTTATGTAATAGGAAAAATAACTAAAGGTAAAAAAAAAATTAGACTTAATGCGAAGATTAATTGGATCTAAGAAAATAAATATTGCTGTATTTATATCAGGTACTGGGAGTAATTTTAAGAATTTAATAGAAAATTCTTTAAAAAAAAAATCTAAATTTAAGATTAATTTAGTTATATCAAACAAATCAAATGCTAAAGGTCTTAATTATGCCAAAAGATATAAGATAAATAAAAAAATAATAAGTTATAAAAATATTAGAAGTGCAGAAAGAAATATTCTCCATATATTAAAAATAAATAAAATAGATTTAATTTGTCTTGCGGGTTTTATGAAAATTCTAACAAATAATTTTATTAAAAAATTTGAAGGAAAAATACTCAATATACATCCCTCGCTATTACCTAAGTATAAAGGACTTAATACTCATCTAAGGGCAATAAACAATAATGAAAAATTTACTGGCTGCACAGTTCATTATGTTAATTCAAAATTAGACTCTGGAAAAATTATTCTTCAAAAAAAGGTGAGAATTCTTAAAAAGGATACTAGCCATAAACTTGCAAAAAGAGTCCTAAAACAAGAACATCTTTTGTATCCAAAAGCTTTAAAAAAAGTTTTAACTAATCTTTAAAAAAGAAATCAATCTCTATTTTTGCATTTTCGAGACTATCAGAACCATGTACTGAATTTTTATCTATAGATATGCCATATTTTTTTCTAATAGTTCCATCTACCGCATCTTTAGGGTTAGTTGCCCCCATTAATTCTCTGTTAGCTAAAACTGCATTTTCTTTTTCTAAGACCATTACTACAATTGGGCCTGATGACAAATATGCACATAAATCACTGTAAAAAGGCTTAGTTTCGTGAACTTTATAAAATTTTTCTGCCTCAGATTTTTCTATCTGAATCTTTTTTTCTTTTACAATTGAAAAACTTTTATTTTTGAACATTTCCTTGATCTCATTTTCCAAATTTCTTTCAACTGCATCAGGCTTAATAATTGATAGAGTTTGCTCTAAATTACTCATAATGATCCTCTATTAGTTGGTTTAATAATCTTACTCCGTAACCAGTCGCACCACCAGAATTCAAAGCACCCCCATATTTTGAAAATGCCATCCCGGCAATATCTAAGTGAGCCCAAGGTGTTTTATTTAAAATGAATCTTTGTAAAAATTGTGCAGCTGTTGTTGATCCGGCTCCTCCTATATAATTTATATTTTGCATGTCAGCATTTTTAGAATTTATTAATTTATCATAATTTTTATGTAGAGGCATTCTCCACAATTTTTCCTCTACTTTGTCTCCAGACTCAAGTAATTGTTTTGATAATTTATCATTGTTTGAAAAAAGTCCTGCATATTCTGAACCTAAAGAAACTATTATCGCACCAGTTAAAGTTGCTAAATCAACCATAAATTTAGGTTTAAATTTTTTTTCAGTAAAAGTTAAAGCATCAGCTAATACTAATCTACCTTCGGCATCGGTATTTAATATTTCTATTGTTTTACCGCTATACGATTTTACAATATCACCGGGTCTTTGTGCATTTCCACTTACCATATTTTCTACAAGTCCAACAACGCCAACAGCGTTAATTTTTGCTTTTCTTAACGCTAAACTTTTCATTAATCCAACTACTACAGCTGACCCTGCCATATCATATGTCATGTCTTCCATAAACTTTGCTGGCTTAAGTGAATAACCACCTGTATCAAAACACACACCTTTACCAACAAAAGCTAAAGGCTTTGAATTGTTTTTTGCACCATTCCATTCAACTGTTACAAGATATGATCCTCTTACACTTCCTTGCCCTACTCCAAGTAAAGCGTTCATGCCCATTTTTTTTAACCTCTTATTGTCATATATATTAACTTTCAAACCATGTTGTTTAAGAGATCTCAATCTTTTTGCATACTCATCTGGATGTAAAACATTTCCTGGCTCTGAAACTAGATCTCTAGTATAAAAAGTACCTTCTTCTAAAGCCTTAAATTTTAATAGATTATAACTTGAAGGTTTTTTTCCAAAAACATTTATAGTTATAAGTCTTGTATTTTTTTTTGATTTATATTTATTAAACTCATATGATTTTAATTTAAATCCATGAAGAAAATGACTTATAAAATTTTTATCTTTGGTAATTATATTATTAGATTTTAAATAGTATTCACTGCTTTTACCATAGTTTACACGTCCATATAGTTCAGCTCCTAAATTTTCTATATCAAAAGTTTTAATATTTTTTTTTATTGAAACTAAAACTATTTTTTTTTTGGAGCTAAGTTCAAAAACAAACATGTTTTTATTTAAATCACTATTTTTTAATAAGTCGCTTATGTAAGAAACCTCTGAATTAGATAAGTCCTTTTTTAGAGGGTTTATATTGAACTTTTCATCAGCAAATAAGACTAGATTATTTGAGTTTTTTTTTGATCCTGAGCTTTTATAATTAATTTTGACTGTCATAATTTTTAATACACTCTATACGTGTAGAATGGTATATATAAAGATAAAAATTTATTTTCAATGAAAAAATTAATATTTAAAAATTTTTATTTAGACACATTATCCTTTTTTTTAACATCCCTAGTGACAATGAGTCTAATTGTATGGACTTTGCAGGCTGTAAATTACTTTGATTTTGTTACTGAGGATGGGCATGGATTAAAAGTTTATTTTTATTACACATTCTTAAGCTTTCCTAAAATATTAGATAGAATTTTACCATTTATGTTTTTTGTCTCATTATTTTACACAATATTAAATTATGAGAAAAAAAATGAATTAAGCATTTTTTGGATCCATGGAATAAGTAAAGTAAAATTTTTAAATAAATTGATACTACTTTCAATATTTTTAATGTTTTTTCAAATCATTCTCTCTTCCTTTATTTCACCAACAACTCAATTTAAGGCGAGAAATTTTTTAAAAAATTCAAATGTTGATTTTTTTTCCTCTTTAATAAAAGAGGGAAAATTTATTAATGTTGTTAAAGATTTAACAATTTTTATAAATAAAAAAAATGAAGATGGATCATATAGAGACATTTTTTTAAATGACTCACGTAATAAAGGATATAAAACAATATATGCTAAAAAAGGAATTTTAATTGATAATGGTAATAGAAAAGTGTTTAGACTTTTTGAAGGAAAAGTTATCAATAAAGATCAAGATAAAATTAATGTTTTTGTTTTTGATGAAATTGATTTTAATTTAAGAAACTTTAGTTCTAATACAATTACAGTTCCTAAAATTCAGGAAATTTCTACTTTATCGTTGCTAAGTTGTTTTGTTAATATAGAAGCAAAAAAATTTGCTTCATTTAAATGTGATAAAGTTTTAGATGAAATTAAACAGGAATTATTAAAACGATTGTACAAACCTATCTATATTCCATTAATCTCATTATTTTGTGGATTTTTATTGCTTAACTCTAGAAGTAAAAATAATTATCAAAAAAAAAATAATTTAATTTTTGGACTTACATTTATTATTTTAATATTATCAGAAATGTCGTTGAGATATTCTTTTTCCTCTAACCTACTAACAGTAACTTACTTTTTATTACCATTAATGATTTTCATTATCTCTTACATAAGCTTTTATAAAATTGTTAAAAATGTTTAAAATTTATCAAAAATACTTAATACAAAATTTCTTCATTAAGTTTTTTTATATCACTTTCATTTTTTTATCATTAATAATTATTTTAGGAATACTAGAGGAAATTTCATTTTTTAAAGACTTAGAAAAAAATATTATTTATCCATTCATGCTTACTTTGCTTAATGCCCCAATCACTCTTTTTGAAATCTTTCCATTCATTTTTTTACTAACAACTCAGTTTGTTTTTTACGATATGATTAAAAGTGAAGAATTAAATGTGTTAAAGAAAAATGGTTTAACTAATCTTAATATAATTAAAATTTTATTTATATTATCTATAATTATTGGAGTAATTAATGTACTTATTTATTATAACTTAGCTTCTTCTCTAAAATTCTATTACACAAATATCAAAAACAGTTTTTCAAATGATAATAAATATCTAGCAATGGTTACGAATAGTGGACTTTGGATAAAGGATGAAATTAATGATAAAACATTAATAACTAATTCAAATTATATTGAAAAAAATTTTTTAAAACAATCTACTATAAATGAATTCGACTCAAACTTTATTTTAATTCAAACTATTCAATCAGATAACATTGATATTAAAGATAATGATTGGATTATATATAAACCGAAAATTACTAAAGATAACATAACCACTGAAGAAATTGATCAAATTATTATTTCTACTAATTTTAATGTAAATAAGATTAATAATATTTTCTCTAATATATCGACCTTGAATTTGAGTAAACTTTTTAATTTAAAAAAGGAATTTGAAGAAGTAGGTTATTCAACTGATGAAATTATGATTCATCTATTAAAGCTCTCTTCAATGCCTATATTTTATGGGGTTTTAACTGTTTTATCATCTATAATTATGTTTAATTTTACACAGCAAAAATCTTTATTATTCCATGTCATGATTGGTATTTTAATGTCGGTCATGATTTATTATTTGAATTTCATATTTAATTCATTGGGTAATAATGGAAAAATTCCAATAAATGTATCAATTTTTTTTCCATTAATAATCGTTTCATTATTTTCAATTATAGGTTTAGTTAACATAAATGAAAAATAGTTTAATAGTTTTAATTGTAGGTGTTTTACTTTTTTTTAACATTACAAATTCAAGTGCATTTAACTTTGAAACAAAAAAATTAAAATTAATTAAAGAAAAAAATTTAATAATAGCTTCAGAAGGTAAAGCCTATTTACCAGATAGTGATTTGGAAATTAAAGCTGATGAATTTGAATATAAAAAAGATTTAGGTATTTTAAAATCAAATGGTAATGGTTTGGCAACAATCAAAACAAAAAATATTAAGATAAATTTCGATAAATCTATTTATAATCAAAAAAATTCAACCTTAGTTGCAGAGGGAAATATTAAAATTAATGAATTTAATAAAAAAATTTATATTGAAACCCAAAAAATTTTTTATGATAAAAAAAAAAATTTTATCAACTCAACAACAAAAACATTATTAAAAGATAATTTACAAAATAGTTACTCGGTAACAAGCTTCAATTTTGATATTGAAAAGAGTATCTTAAAATTAAATGATTTAGAGTTTATAGATAAAGAACAAAATATTTTAAAAACAGAAATTGCATTTATGAATACTAAATCTGGTAAGTTATTTGGTAAAGATATAAGCATTGATCTCAATGATGCCTCTTTTAATAAAGAAAATGAACCAAGACTTAAAGGAAATAGTTTGATTAATGATAAGGATACAACAGAGATTACTAAAGGAATTTTTACTTCATGTAAAAAACGCGATGGATGCCCTCCTTGGAAAATAACAGCAAAAAAAATTACCCATGATAAAAAAAAGAAAGAGATAGTCTATGATAATGCTTTTTTAGAACTTTATGATGTTCCAATTGTATATTTTCCAAAATTCTTTCATCCTGATCCTACTGTAAAAAGAAGATCGGGTTTCTTAGCTCCATCAATTAATAATTCATCTAATTTGGGCAACTATGTGAATACTCCTTTTTTTTATGCAATAGCAGAAAACAAAGATATGACATTTTCTCCAAGATTATATCCTGATGAAAAAATCTTACTGCAAACTGAGTTTAGACAAGTAAATTTAAAAAGTAATCATATTGCAGATTTCAGTTTTTTTGGTGATAAAAATAAATCTTCAAAAAATCATTTTTTTTATAAATATGATAACAATTTAAATTTTAGTAATTTTGACTCAAGTGAGTTAAATTTATTGGTACAAAAAACCTCTAATGATACATACCTTAAATCAGAAAAAATAAAAAGTGAAATTTCCAATGACAATGATGTGTTGGAAAATTCTATTAATTTAGAATTATTTTCGGATGGATTATCTTTAAATTTTAATACTACCTTATATGAGGATCTAAATAAATCGAATAATGATAGATATGAATTCATTTTACCAAAAGTTGAATTAATAAAAGATATGAATGAAATTATTGATCTAAATGGAGATTTACAATTACAGTCTGAAGCTTTTGTTAGGCACTACAATACAAATATTTATGAGCAAGTTAATATAAACAACTTTAATTTCAGCTCAAACGATATGATTAATGAATATGGTTTTTTAAATAACCATGAATTTTTAATTAAAAATTCTAATACTGATAACAAAAATTCTAATTATAAAAACAAACAAAATTTTTATTTGTCTGGCATATATCAATATAATTCCACTTTACCCTTAATAAAAATTGACGAAAATTATCAAAAAATTTTAAAACCAAGAGTTTCTTTTAGAGTGGCACCAAGTCATACTAGAAATGATGCTAAAAATGAAAGAAAAGTCAATCTAAACAATGTTTATTCGTTAGATCGAGTTGTAGATGATCAAAGTATAGAGGGAGGTATATCTGCTATTTATGGTCTAGATTATTCAATTTTAGATAAAAAACAAAATAATGAGTTATTTGTTTTTAAATTAGCAAATAATTTAAGAATAGAAAATAATGATAATTTAAGCAGAATGAACCAATTAGGCGAAAAGGTTTCAAATATTTTTAACGAAATTGAGTATAAACCTAATGAGTTTTTAAGCACCAAATACACATCAGCAATCAAAAATAATCTAAGAGATAAAAGTTATGAGAATTTTAAAACTGAATTTAAGATCAATAACTTTGTTACAACATTTGATTATTTAAATGAAAATAATACATTAGAAAGAAATTCATATTTATCTAACAAATCAAGTATAAATATTGATAAGTTTAATAATTTTACGTTCTCAACAAGAAAAAATAAAACAAAAGACCTAACCGAATATTATAATTTAATGTATCAATATAAAAATGATTGTTTGGCAGCCTCTGTAGAATATAACAAAGATTTTTATAGTGATAGGGAGATAAAACCTGATGAAAGTATATTTTTTAAATTAACTTTTATACCGCTTGGTGAAGCAGCAAGTCCAAATTTAAAAAATTAATGATTAAAAAAATAAATTTAGTAATAATTTTTATTAGCTTAAACCTGTTCAATTTAGCTTATTCAGCTAATATAAAGGTCATAGCTACTGTTGATGGTGAAATTATAACTAATTTAGATTTAAAAAAAGAGTATAATTATTTGGAATTATTAAATCCAGATCTTGCCTCATTAAATGAAAAGCAAAAATTTGATATATCGAAAAGATCTTTGATTAATGAGGTAATCAAGTCAAAAGAAATTAAAAAAGTTTTTGATGTTAGTCTAGCAAATAAATTTGTTGATAGTTATTTAGAGAATTACATAAAAGATCTTTTCTTGAGGTTAAATGTAAATAATAAAGAGGAATTTGAAGAAAAAACTAAATTGAAAAAAAGCTATAACCTGGCAGAAATTGAAAAAAAAATTAAAATTGAGCTATATTGGAACGAATTAATTTTTTCCAGATTTAAAGATCAGGTTAATATAGATAAAAAAGAAATAACTGCAAAGGTAAATCGTTTGGTAAATAAAAAATATAAAGAATTTCTTTTATCAGAAATAGTTTTTAAAAAAAAAAAAGATTTATCTATAGAAAACTTAATACAAGAGATTAATTTAAGTATTAAAGAAATTGGATTTAATAATACAGCAAATATTTTTAGCAATGCAGACAGTGCAAAATTTGGTGGTAAAATTGGTTGGGTAAATGAAAATAGTTTATCTAGACAAATTTATAATGAATTGAAGGTTATTAAAGAAGGACAATTTACTAAAGTGATGAAATTAGGAAATAGTTTTTTAATTCTCAAAATAGATGAAATAAGAATTAAAGAAAAAAAAAATTGATAAAAAAAAAGAAGTTAATAGACTGATTGAACTAGAAACCAACAAACAATTAAATAAATTTTCAACAATATACTTCGATAAATCTAAAATTAATTATTCAATTAATGAAAGCTAAACCAATTCTCTTAATTGCGGGCGACCCTCATAGCGTTTTTCTTGAGCTCTTTTTTAAATCAATAAAAAAGAAGAATTATAAAAGTCCATTGATTTTGATTTGTTGTAAAAATTTATTAATTGAACAAATGAAAGTTTGTAATTTTAAAAAAAAGATAAGATTTATTGAAATTGATAATATTTTTAAAAAAAGTTATGATAATAAATATATCAATATAATTAATGTAAAATTAAAAAAATCAAACAATAAAAAATCTAATAATATTTTATTAAAAAAATATCTTAAAAAATCTTTCGATATTGCATTAATGCTTGCAAAAAACGGATTTACGAAAAAAATAATTAATGGTCCAATAAATAAAAAGAATTTTTTAAATAAAAAATTTCTAGGAATAACTGAGTATATTTCTAAAAATTTTAAAAAAAAAAATGGAATGTTAATCTATAATAAGGAATTATCTGTGTGCCCGCTCACAACACATTTGCCAATTAAGCAAGTGGCAAAAAAAATCACAAAAAGATTAATCTCAGAAAAAATTGATATTATTGATGGTTTTTTTAAGAGAGAATTAAAGATTAAAGCTAAAATTGCAGTTACTGGTCTTAATCCTCATTGTGAAAGTGTATTAAAATATAATGAAGACGAAAAAATTATACCTCAGGTAATAAATAAAAAGATTAATAAGGGAATTAGTATTAAAGGACCTTTTCCAGCTGACACTATATTTTTAAAAAAAAATAGAAAAAAATTTAATGTGATCTTGGGAATGTATCACGATCAAGTTCTTGGACCTCTAAAAGCTCTCTTTGAATATGATGCAATTAATATAACAATGGGATTACCTATATTGCGTGTTTCAGTTGATCATGGGCCTAATGAAAAGATGTTTAGCAAAAATAAGTCAAATCCTGAAAGTTTAATTAAAGCAATCAAATTCCTAGACAAAAGGTGATTAAAGCAAAAAAAAGTCTTGGCCAAAATTTCTTAATAGATCAAAATATAATCAATAAAATTGTAAATTTAGTAAACATTAAAAATAAAAATATATTAGAAATTGGTCCTGGAACTGGAAATCTTACGTCAAAATTATTAAACCAACTTCCAAAAAAATTAACTGTAATAGAAAAAGATAACAAATTAGCAAATCTTTTAAAAAAAAACTTAGGTACAAAGATATCAATTATAAATGATGATATTTTAAAATTAGATGAAAATAAGATAGAAAATGAACAATTAACTGTTTTTGGAAATCTTCCTTATAATATTTCTACTGAAATTTTATGTAAATGGATTTTAAATATTAAAAATCAAAATTTTTGGTTTGATTATTTAATTTTAATGTTTCAAAAAGAGGTGGCAGATAGAATTTTGTCTAAATCAAATTCAAAAAACTATGGTAGATTAACAATTTTATCTAATTGGAAATTAAATGTTAAAAAAATATGTGATATAAATCCTACAAGTTTTTTTCCAAAACCTAAAATAAATAGTACTTTATTATTTTTTGAACCAAAAAAAAATTTCTTTAAATTAAAAAATCCAAAAAATTTAGAGAAAATTACCAGAATTTTTTTTATGCATAGAAGAAAAATGATTAAAAAACCCTTTAATCAAATATTTAATGGTAATACAAATATAGCCAACAATCTTGGGATTCAACTAAACCAAAGACCTCAAAATTTAGATTTAGAAATTTATTTTAAACTTGCAGAGGAATATGAAAAATTAAGAGGTTAATTTTTCGACATGATTTCTAATAAATTCCAGATCATAATCCTTTGAACCATTATTAATTTCTGCGTTTATTAAATTATTAATTTTATTATAACAATCTTGAAGGTTATCATTAATTACTACATAGTCATAATTAATCCAGTGAAGAACATCTCTATCAAATTGTTTCATTCTTTCTTCTACAATAAGCTTATCTTTCATGTCTCTGTTTGATAGTCTTTCAAATAATACTTCTTTGCTGGGTGGAAGTATAAAAAATGTAATTAGCTTATAATCTAAGTTTTTATTTTTAATTTGGTCTGCACCTTGCCAATCAATATCAAACAATACGTTTTTTTTTTTGCTGAGTTTTTCTATTACTGGAGTTCTAGTTGTTCCATAATAATTATTAAAAACTTTTGCATACTCTAAAAATTCTTGAT
>MDSV01008460.1_pt1 | contig 11142 bp, 10 predicted proteins | sample 810851 | NCBI WGS metagenome assembly MDSV01 (sample SAMN05326640, study PRJNA326480) | marine metagenome | isolation source: seawater | place: Atlantic Ocean: North East | collected 2012 | reverse complement strand
AGTCATTATTGCTTTAACCACCTGCAAACCAATAGATTCAACTATTTTTGCAAAATTCATACAGTCTTCCTGAATTCTTTGTGATGAACCTTCAACTTTTGCCTCTGTAGCTCTCCAATATGGCATATATGAAAAGGTAATAGCCTCTCTCCATCGAAAAGCCCATAATCTTGTAAACCAGTTGGTGAAAGCAAAAAGAGTTACATAAGGTAATGCTATGTAAAGAAATTTTTCTATCGATGTCCAGAATTCAGAGATATCTCTTTCTTCAGCAGTTTGCAAAATATCATAAAAATCTTTATACCAACTATTAAACAAGACATCCAAATAAGTTTGGGAAACTAATAGAAATAGAATAAAAGTTCCTCCTCCGTAAGACCAATAAAACCATTTTTTATCTGTAAAAAAACTACGCCACATAATTAATTTTTAAGAAAGTTATCCGCATAAGATTTTATAACAAATTCTTTTTTTTTTGGTTCTATAACGGTATAAGAAATATTATTATTTCTTGCATATTCAATAGCTTTATCCTTAGATGAAAATTTTAAAATTACTTCACTTAGTGTATCTGTTGAAGTTTCCCAGCCCATTAGGGGATTAATGGAACTATCTTTAGTCTGGAATTCTAGAACCCATTTCTTCAATTTACCCCTGCCCGATTGCATCGCTGTTTTTGAAGGAATATAAATTTTAGCTTTCTTCATAATTATAGAATAGGTAAATTGCAAATCTCTCCAGAAATTGAATTATTGTTTAATTTTATCTGGAATTTTTCTAAAATGTTACAAAAATCTTTTTTAACCATTGCAATACCTACTACTTTCTTAAATTTTGGTGAATAAGCAGCAGATCTTAACTGACCTATTACATTATTGTTTAAATCAAGCATAGGAATACTTTGGGAAACATTGATAGACTTTGTTTCAATCTTTACTCCCATAAGTTTTCTAGTGATCCCTTTTTCTTTTATTTTTTTTAAACTATCCTTTCCAAAAAAAAATATATCAGAATTTAAATCAACATATTTATCAAAACCACATTCATAAGGATTGTCAAAAATATCCATATCGCTTCCATAAGACAACAACCCCCCTTCTATTCTTTCAGGATGATTAGGGGCTCCTGGTTTTAAATTGAATTCTTTACCAATATCAAAAAAATAATCATAAAGTTCTAAAGCGCTATCTGCATCATCGGTATGAATTTCAAATCCTCCTTGTTTAGAATATCCTGATCGCGAAATTAAATATTTTTTATTTTTAAATGAAAAAAAATCAAATTTAAAAAATTTTAAATTATCAATTTCTTTACCAAAAATTTTTTCCATTATTTTTGTAGATTTTGGTCCTTGTATAGCTAAAGTGTCAATATTAGCTTCAAAAATATTAACTTTGAAGTTTTTGGCCGAAGCTATTCCTTTTGCAAATAACAATACGTCTGAGTCTGCTATACAAATTCTCCATCTATTTTCTTCTAGTTTGTAAATCAGAGGATCGTTTATCAAACCTCCCCCTGAGTCTACTAATGGTGCATAGTAACAGCTACCAATCTTTGAATTTGACAAATTTCTACATGTCATTAACTGAACTAACTCTGAAGAATTTTTTCCTGTAATCTCAATCTCTCTTTGCACTGATACATCCCAAATTTGAACATGTTCTTTTAAATGATTATATTCTTCCTCTGGCGAAGAAAAAGTTGTGGGCAATAACATATGATTATAAACTGTAAAGCTTTTCACTCCGTGTTTTTCTAGTCTTGAAGTAAATGGGGTTCCTCTTAATCTTTTCGATCTTGTAATAATAGTTTTCATTTTTTTAAGAATTCATTTATTTTTTCTCTCATTTCAAAAGCGTTTTCTAAAATTACCATATGTCCACAATCTTTTACTATATGTATTTTCGAATTAGGAATTAATCCAGCAAATTCTTTACCTTTTTCAACTTTAATCATTCTATCTAATTCTCCCAAAATAAAAAAAGTTGGACAATTAATCTTTTTTGCTGCTTTTGCTCCGTTTTTATAATTATTACAAGCTATTAAATCTACAGCTAATACCTCTCTTACCTCTCTTGCGGAATTTAGAATTTTCTGTAAAGGATTTCCTCCAATAAACTGTTTTGATTTTCCGTAGCCCCACTTCATCATTAGATTTAAAGACTCCATATCACCTGAGTAAGCTAAATCAATAAGACTTTTATTCACTGGAATTTCATAAGAACCAGAAACAAAAATAACATTCCTTATACTTTTTGGAAATTTGTTTACATATTCTAATGCTATTAAACATCCTTGAGAGTGACCAACTAAAGAAAGATCTTTAATACCTATTTTATTAATAACTTTATCTAGCCAAACTGCCATTTCTTCTATTGTTTTTAAACTTTCACCCTCTGAGTTCCCGTGACCAGGAAAATCTAAAGCAAATACATTAAAATTTTGATCAGATAAATATTGGGTTGTTAGAGACCATACAACATGCGATTGACCACTGCCATGTAATAGTATTATAGAATGTTTCTTTGGATCAAACTCTGTGCCAGTATCCATTATGAAAACTTCATTACTGTTAATTAAAAAGTTCAATTTAAATCCTAATATTAAAATTATTGATTATTATTTATCTTGCCAGTTGGGTTTACGTTTTTCTATGAAAGCACCTATTCCTTCTTCAGCATCAAGTCTTAACATATTTTCTACCATAACATTCGACGCAAAATCATAAGCTTCGGATAAGGTCATATCAATTTGTTTATAAAATGCCTTTTTCCCAATCTTTAAAGTTAAAGCTGATTTCTTAGATATTTTTTGAGCTACTTCTAATGTTTGTTTTTTTAATAAGTTAGTATCCACTGCACGATTAATTAAACCAATTCTTTCCGCTTTATCAGCTGATATTGAATCTCCAGTTAAAAGCATTTCCATTGAATGTTTATTCGATATATTTCTTGATACTGCTACCATTGGTGTAGAACAAAATAGACCAATATTTACACCTGGTGTAACAAACGTCGCTGTTTTACTTGCATAAGCTAAATCACAACTAGCAACCAATTGACAACCCGCTGCTGTAGCTACACCTGTAACTTCCGCAATTACTGGTTTTGGGCAATTTACTATAGTTTGCATTAACTTAGAACATTTACCCATTACTTCTTGAAAATATTCTCTTCCCTTATCAGGATTTTTTCGAGCACGTGTTAATTCTTTTAAATCATGACCTGCTGAAAATGTAGGACCATTGGCTGAAATTACAATCACTCTGATTTGTTTATTATTAATAGACTCATCTAATGCTGACTGAACATTAAACATCATTTCTTCAGATAGAGCATTATGATTATGAGGATTGTTAAGCGTAAGAAAAAGCACTCCATCAGAACTTATAGAGCTTTTCAAAATTTTATTATCTTTTTTAAAATCCATAGGAATCTAATTAATTAAAACTTTTACTTCGTCAGATAATGAATTGGCAATAAAACAGTACCTATGAGCCCTATCTTGTACTTTTTTCATTTCTTCTGGGTCAACTGTAAATTTATCGGAAAATGAAATCTTAGGATTCAATTCTAATTGAGTAACTGACATTTGACCCTTAGAATTTTTTCCTAAAGTTGCTACCGCATTATCTTTATATTTAACTATAGGCCATTCCATCTTTGCTGCTAAAGCTAAAAAAGTCATCATATGGCAACTACTTAAAGAAGCTGCTAATGTTTGTTCTGGATTACTATTCAGTGCATCTCCTTTCCAATCAGGGGCTGAATCACCTATAATCTTTATCTTAGGTGTGAAAGTAATCTCGTGCTGATTAGAATAATTTCCAGGGATCATTTTTCCACTACCTAATTCCCATATTAAATCTATAGATATTTTTGACATATACTTACTTAATTTCTTTAGCTTTTTTTCTTAGCTCAAATTTTTGAATTTTTCCTGTTGATGTTTTTGGAAGATCACAAAATTCTATTTTTTTTGGTACTTTAAAATTAGCCAATGTTTCTTTACAAAAACTTATTAGCTCCTTTTCTGTTGTTGGTTTATCTTTTACAATTTCTATAAAAGCACAAGGAACTTCTCCCCATTTATCATCTGGTTTGGCTACAACTGCTGCTATTGATACTGATGGGTGCTTAGCTAAAGTATTCTCAATCTCGATAGAAGATATATTTTCACCTCCAGATATAATTATATCTTTTGATCTATCCTGAATTTTTACATAACCATCTGGATGAATTACCGCTAAATCTCCTGAGTGGAACCAGCCATGTTTCATAGCTTTTTCTGTAGCATCTTTGTCTTTGAAATAACCTTTCATTACTATATTTCCTCTAATCATAATCTCACCTATTGTTTTTCCATCTTTTGGAACTTCTTTCATTATTTCAGGGTTCATGACAGTTATGCCTTCTGTATTTGGGTATCTTACTCCCTGTCTAGCTTTAATTTCATTTTGTTTATCTTCATCAAAATCATTCCATTCATCATTCCATGCACATTGTGTTACGTGTCCATATGTTTCGGTTAAACCGTAAACATGCATTACATTAAAACCAAGTTGTTTCATCTTTTTAAATATTATACTTGGTGGTGGCGCTCCTGCTGTTAAAACAGAAACTTTTTGCTTTAATTTTTTTTTATCACTATCAGCGGCACCTGTTATCATGTTCAATATTATTGGAGCTCCTCCAAAATGAGTAACATTATATTTTTCAATAAGTTCAAATATTTTTTTAATATCAATGTTACGTAAACAAATTGTTCTTCCATTTAACATTGGAACTGTCCAAGGGTAACACCAACCATTACAATGAAACATTGGCACAATAGTTAAAAAATTAAGCCCATTAGGCATATTCCATGCAGTAGCACTGCCAGTAGACATTAAATATGCACCTCTATGGTGATACACTACTCCTTTTGGATTTCCTGTAGTACCAGATGTGTAGCTTAGTGATATAGCTTGCCACTCATCATCTGGCATTTTCCAATTAAAATTTTTGTCCCCTGTATTCAAGAATTCCTCGTATTCTAAATTACCAATTTTTTCCAATTTTGATTGATCGGCATGTTTATCGTTAATGTCTATAATAGTTATTTTTTTTTTTAATGAACTTAAAGCTTTTTTAACCTCAACGTGGAGCTGTCTATCTACAACTAAAACTTTTGCTTCACTGTGCTCCAATATATATAATATTGTTTTAGCATCTAATCTAATGTTGATTGTATTTAATACTCCTCCAGTCATAGGTACCGAGTAATGAGCTTCAAAAATCTCTGGGGTATTAAATGCTAGAAAAGAAACTGTATCACCTTTTTTAATTCCTATCATTGATAATGCACTCGCAAACTTTACACATCTTTCATAAATATCTTTCCATGTATACTTTCGATCTTCGTATACTATTGCTTCGTAATTTGGGTATATATCCTTAACTCTAGTCAAAAAAGATAAAGGTGATAAAGGTACAAAATTTGCTTTATTTTTACTTAAATTAATTTCGTAAGAACTCATTTTAGTTAAATTTTGCTTTCATAATATAATCGCTACCAGCTTTAGCTGATTTAAAATGTGCTTCTACTCTAGGTAAAATTTTATCAAAGTAATAATTTGCAGTATTTATTTTCTCTTCGAAAAAATTTTCGTTTTCATTTAATCTATCTAAACTTACTTTAGCAATTTTAAACCAAGAGAAAGCAAGAGAAATATACCCTAATACTTTTAAAAAATCGTTACATGCAGAACTTACATCGTCTTTTTTATCTTTATTTTTTTCTTCAAGCCACTCAGCAAATTCTTCTAAATGCTTAATGTTTACTTCTAATATTTTTGAAAATTTTTGTAATTCTGGTTTTCCATTTTCCTCTTTTATCTCTTTTTTAATAATAGATATAAAATTTGATAAGATTTTATTATTTAAAACTTTTCGAAAGACTAGATCTATAGCTTGAACTGAATTTGTTCCTTCATATATTGGAGTAATCCTATTATCTCTATATAATTGTTCTATTCCTTGATCTTTTGTATAACCATAACCCCCAAATATTTGAATTGCCTCATTTGTAATTTCAGTACCCATGTCAGTAAAAAAAGATTTTACGACAGGTGTAACTAAGGAAACCAAATCCTCAGCCGATTTTCTTATTTTTTCATTTGAGTGATTTAAGCTAACATCTATTTGTTGAGACAACCAGAAAGCCAAAGATCTTTGACCTTCTATAACCGATTTCATATTTAATAAACTTCTTCTAATATCGGCATGTTTGATAATTTCATCTGTTTGATTATTTTTATTATTATTTGACTTTCCTTGCTTTCTTTCTTTAGCATAAGATAAGGAGTTTTGATAAGCGGTCTCTGCAATTCCAAGTCCCTGTATACCAACTATAATTCTCTCAAGATTCATCATGGTAAACATTGAACTTAAGCCTTTGTTTTCTTCTCCTATAATAAAACCTTTTGCATTGTCAAAATTAAGTACACAAGTTGGAGAACCTTTTATACCCATTTTACTTTCAATAGATAAAGTGTTGACTCCATTTTTTGTACCTACTGATCCATCATCATTTACATTGAACTTTGGCACCAAAAATAAACTTATTCCCTTTGTTCCAGCTGGTCCACCTGGAATCTTAGCTAAGACAAGATGAATAATATTTTCAGTTAAGTCATGATCTCCTGAAGTTATAAAAATTTTCTGTCCAGTAAGTGAAAAGGAGTTATCTTTTTGTTTTACTGCTTTTGTTTTTATTAATCCTAGATCTGTACCACATTGAGACTCTGTTAAACACATAGTCCCACTCCATTTTCCTTCAACTATTTTTGGAAGAAATCTATCTTTAATTTTTTCATCAGCGTGATGAAGAATGCAATTGTATGCTCCGATACTTAATTCGCTGTATAATTTAAAAGATAAACTTGACGAAGATAACATTTCTTCAAAAAAAGTGCTGACTGTTTTTGGCATGCCTTGTCCGCCATATTTAGGATCACAAGATAGAGATGTCCATCCATCATTAATAAATTTTGTATAGGCTTCTTTATAACCAGGAGGTGATCTAACAATTCCATTTTCATAAATACATGGATTTTCATCTCCAACTTGAGCTAAAGGATGAATGATTTCTTGATTCATTTTAGCAGCTTGATCTAATATATCTTTCACTAAATCAGAATTAATTTCTTTAAATTTTTCTATTTCATTATAATCTTTATTGTCCTTAAGATTATTGAACAAAAACATCATTTCATCAACTGGAGCATTATATATAGTCATTTAATTTACTAATGGTTTTCCTGTTTTCAGAGTGTGATTAATTCTTTTTTGAGTTTTATCTGTTTCAATTAATTTCATAAAGCTATCCAACTCTAACTTGTACATTTGATCTTCTGTTACTTCTTTACCTAGAGTAGTATCTCCTCCACTTAAAACATATGCTAATTCTTTACCAACATCCATACCATGATCTAAAATTTTCTTATTATTATATAAATCTTCAAGAATTTTTGTCATTTTTTCTCTCACTTGTTCTCCTGATAAATTAAATCTACATTTTTGAGGGGTAGCTAAATCTTTATTTTTTGAAATAAAAGATCTTGCCGCAGGCAATAGATTGTTTCTATTAATTATTACTTCATGGTCTTTATCTAGGAATAAAAGAGGCTTGGCTTCTTGCGGTGAAGACGCCGTCTTAGCATAGCCAATAATATCAAAAACTTTCAACGGAGCAAAATCAGGATCATTTTTAGCTTGATCTGTCTGCGTCCATCTCCATAAAAGTTCTTTACAACCACCACCGGCAGGAACTAATCCGACTATAGTTTCTACTAAACCCATAACAATATTTGTATGAGACACAACATAATTACTTTGTAGTAACACTTCTTCCCCTCCACCAATTGCTAGCCCAGAAGGCGCTGAAATGACAGGATTTTTACAATATTTTAAATGTTTACAAGTTTCTTGGAAATATTTTACAAATTTTTCTACTGATTTTAAGTCTTTTTTTTGAACAAACTCCATAACATAATTTAAATTCACACCTGCAGAAAATTGCATGCTTTCATTAATAATAATTAATGGTTTATCAGTAGCTTTCATTAAAGCATCCATTGAGCTATAATCTAGAGCATTTGCTTTAGTATTAAACTCAACTATATTAAATTCCCTAAATCTAAAAATTTCCGCTGAATCATTTTTTTCAATTTTAACTACCAATTTTTTTGTTTTTGCTAGTGTTTCAATATTTGTATATTTTTGTCTTTCATCATAAAATTTTTTTAAATTTTTATTTTTTAAATTTTCTAAAAAACGGTTATCTCTTATTTCTCCAATTTTAGAAAAAAAATGATTAACCCCTATAGACTCTAGCATTTCAAAAGGACCCATAGACCAATTAAATCCAAGTCTCAACGCTTCATCTATATCGTTATATTCATCAGTTATTTGAGGAACTAAAGAAGAAGAATATAAAATAATTTTTGAAATAACCGACCAAGCATAAGCACCATACTTATCATCTCTATTTATCAATTTTAAAAGATCTATCTTTTTTATTTGAAGATCAATTTTTCTTGAAGGAAAATATTCATTTTTAGATATATCAAGAGCTTCTAATGTTTTTTTTCCATCGGATTTATTGACTCTATAGAATCCACCTTTACCTTTTCTACCCGTATAACCATTTTCTATCAATTTTTTTATTATAGGAAGATCTTCGACAACTTTTTGAAATTCATCATTTTTAGGTAATTCTTTTTTAAAACTTTTTAATACATCAGACATTAAGTCTATACCTATTAAATCATATAAAGCAAAAACTCCTGTTTTGGGTATACCCATAGGACGTCCAAAAATTGCATCGGCTTCTTCTACTGACAAATTCATTTTTATTGCTTCGGTCAAAGCAACCTGCATTGCGTAAACTCCAATTCTATTGCCTAAGAAACCAGGTGTATCTCCACAAATAATTACACCCTTTCCCAATTTGTCTTCACAAAAACTTTTTAACAAATTAATTTTATCCTTATTATTGTTTGGTTCTCTAACAATTTCTAGTAAACCCATATATCTAACTGGATTAAAAAAATGCGTAATACAAAAATCTTTTTTATCATTTTCATTTAATTTTTCAGAAAGTATCTTTAGAGGTATTGTTGAAGTATTAGATGAGACAATAGAATCTACCTTTCTTTTTTTAAAAATTTGTTCATATATTTTGTGTTTAATATCAATTTTTTCTACAACTGCTTCAATAATCCAATCAGCCTTTGAAATAATATCAAAGTCATCGGTAATATTACCTGTTTTAAGAGATTCAATTTTAGATTTTTCAAATAATAAGGGTGGTCTTGATTTCAATATTCGTTCTTTTGCTTTTTCAACAATTTCTGTTTTCAGATCTAGCAGAGTAACTGGAACATTAGCATTACATAAATGTGCTGCTATACCACTTCCCATTGTTCCAGATCCAACAATTACAACGTTTTTGATATTCATATTAAATCTTCATTAAGAATTTGATTGAGTAAAAGTTCACTGAAACTCCCCTAAGTAAATATCTGTCATAAAAAATATATTTTTCTTAATTTTATTTATTTTTGTTTTTCTACTTAGTATCTCAATTTGAGTATTATAACTAGACCTTGTGTCATTATGAGCGTTGATGTTTCCTGTAATAAATTTACCAATTTTACTTACGAGGTTTTGTTTTCCTAAACCAACAATAATTTTACACTTAGGACTTATTGATTTAAGTTCATCCATCAATTTTTCAATCTCATCTGGATAAAAATACATTAAAACATGATTAAAAATTACAATATCAAATTTTAAATTTTTAAAAGTTTTATAATCGGAATACTCAGGCTTAATATCGTAATTTAAAACGCTCACACCATTTAGTTTTTTACTGAGAATTTTTTGACCACAGCCAAAATCTAATATTGTTTTATTTGTATTATTAAGTTGTCCAAAACTAATAATATTATTGATAATTGAGCTAAAATAAACTCTTTGAAAAAAACTGTCATAATTAGTTGTAGGAAAATCTTTAATATTGTTCATATTCAAATTATTATAGTGTAGAAATCTCTTTTTAGAAAATAATTAATTATGAGGCTACAAATTGTTATTATAGGAACTGGTTTATCAAGTTTATCATTTATCGATAAATATTTAGAAAGAAATAATAAGATAACTATTATCACTCCAGATAAAAAATTTACATACAATTTTAAAGAAAACAAATATCCTGTAGGAATAGTTATGGCAAACGCAAGAAGAAAGGCAAAATTATTTAAATAAATGTTTAGAATTAATCTTTATCTTTCTATAAAAATTTTTATTAAATCCTTTTTTTCTTCATATTCAAAAATTGAAGAGAATAAAGCTCATACAATTTTAAAAAAAAAAAGTAATAAGAAATATTCACTTTTCACTCCGTTATGTAGGGTTTCATTTGCGTTAATTTTAATGTTTTTTAAAACAAAATATAAAAAAAGAAATGAAATAATAATCTGTCCTTATAATTTGCCTGAAATGGTAAATGTTGCCAATAATTTAAATTTTAAAATAGTTTATTCAGATATTAATTACACAACAGGTTTTTTTGATATTAAAAAACTTACAAAAAAAATAAATAAGAAAACCTGCGCTGTATTGCTTACTAATATGTTTAATTCCTATGAAGATACAAAAAAAATTAAAAAGATCTGTAATAAAAAAAAAATTTTCCTTATTGAAGATAATGCTATTTATTTTGATAATTATAGTAAAAAAGGTAAAAACAATTTTAATAGTGGATCATTAGGAGATTTTTCAATTTATAGCTTTAATATAATGAAAAATATTTCTGCTCTATTCGGCGGAGCCGTAACAACTAATAATTTAGAATTTTATCAATATGCAAATCAAAAATTAGATAGTTTTAATAATTTCCCTATTCGGCTACTTCTTAAACAATCTATGGTTTTTTTTATATTAAAGATTTTATCAAATAATTTTTTATATAAAGTTTTCTTTTTTAGGATAATAAGAATTTCTCACATATATAATATTAAATTTTTTTTAAAGTTATTTTATCCCTCTTTAAAATTTAAAAAGATGAATTTTCCAACTTATTATTTTTCAAAAATGT
>MDSV01243870.1_pt1 | contig 11143 bp, 14 predicted proteins | sample 810851 | NCBI WGS metagenome assembly MDSV01 (sample SAMN05326640, study PRJNA326480) | marine metagenome | isolation source: seawater | place: Atlantic Ocean: North East | collected 2012 | reverse complement strand
TACCACCTGTTTGTATAACTGCGAAAGACATAGTTTTAATTTCATATTTGGAAATATTGGCAATATAGCTCTAAAAGTTCCCATGTCAAGTTATTACAACAGCTAAAAACGGTCCTTTAAATCTCTTACTTTTTTAAAAACTTTATAATCTTCACTATTTTTCATATCTAATTTAATTTTAAGATCGCTTTGGTTACATCTTAAGAAAATATTTGAATTTAGCTCATCTTCAAGAATACTAGGGATTGTAGGTAAATTTTCTGATCTTAATTTTTTTATTTTTTCAAACTTTTTTTTTAAATCGATATTATTAGAATCATACTTAGTGCAGAATTCAGCATTCTTATAAGTGTATTCATGACCACAATAAATTTTTGTATCTTTCGGGAGCTCTTTAATTTTATTTAATGATTTAAACATTTGTTTATGGTCTCCTTCAAAAATTCTCCCACATCCAAGAGAAAATAATGTATCACCAGTAAAAGCAATTTTTTCTTTTTCAAAAAAAAAACAAATATGACCCAGCGTATGACCGGGTATATGTAATATTTTTATAAAGGAATTACCAAATTGCCATTTTTCATTATCTTCAAGAGTAACATCAATTCCTGGTATTCTATGTTTGTCTCCATGAAAGCCTACTACCTTGGCATTATATAATTTTTTTAATTCAATATTACCTCCTATATGATCAAAGTGATGATGCGTATTTAAAATATAGTTTAATTTTAATTTTTTACTATTTAAGAAAGAAATAATTGGTGAAGACTCAGAAGGATCAACTACACCAACTATTTTAGAATCAATATCGTTAATTATATAAGCGTAATTATCGTTCAAGCATGGTATGGGAATAACTTCCATAATTTTTATTGTATAAGAAATATACCTAATTGTGAAAAAATATTTTTGTATTTCATATTTGTTTTTGAGATTTCAGAAATTTTTTCATTAGTCAAACACATAGATTTGTCTATTTTAATACTTTTACTATTACAAAAGTTAACAAAATCTTGAATTGTGCACATATGCAAATTTGGAGTATTATACCATTCGTAAGGTATATTTTTAGTTATTGGCATTGTTCCCTTAAATAATAAATGTAAACGAATTTTCCAATATCCAAAATTTGGAATAGAAATAATTGTTTGTTTTCCTATTCTTAGTAATTGATTTAATACTTCTTCAGGATAAAGAAATGCTTGAAGTGTTTGGCTTAACACAACATAGTCAAAAGATTTTTTAGGAAATTGAATTAATTCCTTCTCTGCATCCCCTTCAATTACTGAAAGTCCTTTTGAGATACATGTTCTAACAAGTTCTTTTTTAGGCTCAAGGCCTCTTACATCATTTTTTTGATTTTTTTTAAGATATTCCATGAGCGTTCCATCGCCACAACCAACATCTAATACTCTTTTATTATTTTGTATTATTTGTGCAATAACTTTAAATTCATTTTTCATTTTTTACTTCATTGTAAGTAGAGTTAATAAATTCACTTAGTGTTTTTAAAAATTCTGGAACATTTAATAAAAAGGAGTCATGTCCTTTATCTGAATTAATTTCTACAAACCCAACGTTTGCACCACAAGCATTTAAAGCTATAACTATTTCTTTATTTTCACTGGTAGGGTAAAGCCAGTCAGATGAAAATGAAATTACACAAAATTTTGATTTTGTTTTTTTAAATGCAAGAGATAAATTTCCATCAAATTGTTTTTCCATATCAAAATAATCCATAGCTCTAGTAATATATAAGTAACTATTAGCATCAAATCTATCTACAAAGGTTGCGCCTTGGTAACGTAAATAACTTTCAATTTGAAAATCTGCATCAAAACTAAATTTTAAACTTCCTTTATCTTGAAGTTTTCTACCAAACTTTTCTTGTAATCCTTGTTTTGAAAGATAAGTTATATGAGCAGCCATTCTTGCAACCGCCAAACCTTTGTCGGGTATCAAATTTCCCTTTTTCCAATTTGGATCTGCCATGATTGCTTGCCGACCTAATTCATTTAAGGCAATATTTTGAGCAGAATGACTAGCGCTACAAGCTATAGGAATAGCAGAATGAGCCATATCAGGAAATAGAGAAGCAAACTGTAATACTTGCATACCACCCATTGACCCACCCACAACAGCTAAAAGTTTTTTAATTCCTAAATGATCTAGTAAAAATTTTTGAGCTTTTACAATATCTTTAATCGTTATTACTGGAAATGTAGTACCAAAAATTTTATTAGTTTCAGGATTAATTTCTTTTGGACCGAAGCTTCCCATGCATCCACCTAATACATTAGCGCAAATCACAAAATATTTATTAGTATCAATTGCCTTATTAGGCCCCACAGCAAAAGTCCACCACCCTTCTCTTTTGGTTATGGGGTTAATGTTTGTAACAAATTGATCACCGGTTAAAGCATGAAAAGCAAGTATAGCGTTATTTTTATTTTTGTTTAAAGTTCCATAGGTTTCATAGGCTAAAGGAAAATCTACGATTGTTTTTTTGCAATCAAGATCTAACCGCTGGTTAATAATCAGTTTTTTAATATTTTTTATATCAGTATTCATATCAAACAAAAAAAAAGCCCAGCTAGGCCGGGCAAAAAAACCTTTTTAGCTGTTTTTTAAAGCGCTCGCAATTAAGTTAAATCAGCGCTGTTTTCTTGTACTAAAAAGTCTATCTTTTGTCAATTTGGTTGTATTTATTTTGCCACAAAGATCCTTATATAGTATTTACCAGTACAATTTATATAGTAATAAAAATTATGTTATTGCCTAAACCGATAAAAATTAAGGTTGAACGATATATTGGAGGCTTATCAAAATACAAAAAAATTGATAACCCAATTAAGCTATCTGCAAATGAGTCTGCACTAGGAGCAAGCCCAAAAGCTATAAAAGCTTTTGAAAAAGATAAAAATAAAATTTTAAATTACCCAGAGTCAGACTCAAAACTTTTAAGAGAAGTCATATCAAAAAAATTCAAAATTGAATCTGAAAGAATTATTTGTGGGGCAGGCTCAGACCAAATATTTGATTTAATTTGTAAGTTATTTTTAAAACCCAAAGATGAAGTAATAGTGACGGAATTTGGATTTATAATGCATAGAATTTATGCATCTCTTCATGGAGCTAAAGTATTGTTAGCAAAAGAAAAAAACTATAAAGCATCCGTAGAAGAAATATTAAAAAAAGTAACTTATAAAACTAAAATTGTATTTATTGCAAACCCTAATAACCCTACTGGTACTTATTTATCAAAATATGAAATGTTATATTTAAGAAAAAAACTTAGAAGTAATATACTTTTAGTTATAGACGATGCTTACTTTGAGTTTATAAAAAAAAAGGACTTTATTTCTGGTTTAGAAATGTTTAAAAATAAAAAAAATGTATTTATCACTCGAACATTTTCTAAAATTTATGGTCTTGCTGGTTTAAGATTAGGATGGGGATATTCTTCAAAAAAAATTATCGATTCAATGTATCAAATTAAACCTCCTTTTAATGTTAATAGAGCCGCACTTGTAGCTGGTGTTGAAGCTATTAAAGATAATAAATGGACAAAAAGAGCAATTCAGCATAATACAATATGGTCAAAAAAAATATATGATGTTTTGATTAAAAATAAGATAAAAACCAATAAACCTTCAGCAAACTTTTTTTTAATGAATTTTAAAAATACTAAAATTAACTCTGAAAAAGTTTTCAAAAAATTAGCCCAACAAGGTCTTATTTTAAGAAAAATGAAACAATATAAAATTCCCAATTCATTAAGACTTACAATTGGAAATAAATATGCGAATAAACATTTTATAAAAACTATTAAGGATATTTTAAAATAATGTTTAAAAAAATATGTATAATTGGTTGTGGTTTGATCGGATCTTCATTAGCAAGAGCGATTAAAAAAAATAATTTAGCTAGTAAAATCGTTTCTTCTAATAGATCTAATTCAATGAATGCAAAAGTGATTGAATTAAATATAGTAGACGAGTCAAGCTCGGATACAAAAAAAATGGTAACTAATTCTGATTTAATTATAATATCTACTCCATTAAGTAGTTATAAGGAAATAATTTTAAAGATTAGAGATTCCATTAAAAATGGAGCCATATTAACTGATGTTGGCTCAGTAAAAGCAAAGGTAATAAACATAGTAGAAAAAAATTTACCAGAAAATGTTTCTTGGATACCTTCCCATCCAATTGCAGGTACTGAAGAAAGCGGTCCAGAATCTGGTTTTGCTGATCTATTTATAAATAGATGGTGTCTAATAACGCCAAGCAAAAAAGCAACAGATAAAGATATTAATTTACTTAAAAATTTTTGGGAAAAAATTGGCAGTAAAGTAGATATTATGGAAGCTAAACAGCATGACTACATCTTATCTATCACTAGTCACATCCCACACCTAATTGCTTATAACATTGTAAATACCTCCATAAATTTACAAAATGAAAATAAATCCAATGTAATAAAATATAGTGCTGGTGGTTTAAGAGATTTTACAAGAATAGCTGCTTCTAATCCTATTATGTGGCGAGATATTTTTATTCAAAATAAAAATAATACGTCAGAAATGATACAAAAATTTATTGAAAATTTAGAAGATTTAAAAAAAGCAATAGAAAATGAAGATGGAAAAAAATTAGAGGAGATTTTTATAAAAACCAAAAAAATTAGAAAAGATATTATTGAAGCGGGTCAAGATGTAAAAAAACCTGATTTTGGAAGAAAATAAAGTTATTAAATATTTTTTATTTCTTCGTATATTTTATTTTCTAGTTCTCGAACAAAACTATCTTTGTCTAAGCCAGGTTTTATTGGCTTCAATAAAGATATTGTAATTTTCCCAGGATATTTAATTATACCTGTTTTAGGCCAAACGTTCCCAGAATTTAATGCTATTGGAACACAAGGAATATTTAAAGTTTGATATATTCTTCCAACACCTTTTTTAAAAGGTGCTATCTCATTAGTTTTAATTCTTGTTCCTTGAGGAAATATTAAAATAGGTCTGTGACTCTTTTTAGAAACAATTTCAATTTTATCAAAAAAATTGAGATTATCTTTGGTTGTTGTGTCTCTTACAATTTCTATTGATTCAATTTTTTTTAAATAAAGGCCAAATAAAGGGATTTTTAAAAGTTCTTTTTTTAATATAAAAACAGGGTAATCAAGTACAGCTTGAAGAGCAAATGTTTCAAACATAGATTGATGAGCAGATGCAACAAAATACTTTTCCCCGTGTGGAATATTATTTTTTCCTTTAATTTCAACTTTAGTGTTTAAAAAAATTTTAACTATAAAAATTACATAATGACCTAAAAATTTTCCAAACATTAATGTATACTTTGATGGTAGAAATAAAGAAGGTAACGCAATTATAAATACAAAAGTTATACCTAAATATAAAAAAAAATTAAATAAGATAGATCTTAAGAGTAACATATAAATTAAATTTTAAATTAATTAATTAAATTTTTTAAACTTTGCTTTTTTTTGATTAATTTATGTTTTGAACCACTAATTAATACTTCGGCTATTATTGGTCGTGTATTATAATTTGAAGCTAAAGACATTCCGTATGCTCCTACGTTTGTTATGGCTACAAAATCTCCTTCTTTAATTTTTGAAAATTTTTTTTGATTTAAAAATTTATCTGTACTTTCACAAATTGGTCCAACAAATTCTATATTGCCCATAATTTTACTATTATTTTTTTTTAAGGGTACGATTTCATGGTAGGCATTGTATAAAGCTGGTCTCATTAAATCATTCATACCCGCATCCAAAATAATAAAAATTTTATTACTACTTTTTTTAATATAAATAACTTTTGTAACTAAAACAGATGTACTACCAGCAATAATTCTACCAGGTTCAAAAATAATTTTGGTTTTTTTATTTTTTAAAAATAACTCAATAAGTTTTGCATATTTATTTAGGTTAAGTGTTTTCCCTTTTTTAGAATATGAGATCCCCATTCCTCCTCCAAGATCAATAAATTTAAAATTGATATTAGTTTTTTTAATTACATTATCTATGACAGCTAAGACTTTTTTAAATGGTTTTATATTAGTTATTTGACTTCCTATATGCACACTAAGTCCATCTAATTTTAAATTTTTCATTTTTTTAATTTTTTTGCAAAAATTTATATATTCATAATAACCCAATCCAAATTTATCATCTTTTCCTCCTGTTGATATTTTTCTGTTAGTTTTTCCTGTTACATTAGGATTTAATCTTAAACCAACATTAGTTACTCTAGACATATTTTTTGAAATTTTATTAATAAGATTAGCTTCACTTTCAGATTCCATATTAATTAGCAATACTCTATTTTTTATTGCTAATTTTATTTCGTCTTCAGTTTTTCCGACACCAGAAAAGACTATTTTTTTTGAATTTATACCAGCTTTTTTTGCTTTTAATAATTCCCCCATAGAAACAACATCAGCTCCTGAACCAATTTTTTTTAATTCTTTTAGCAAAGCTATATTTGAATTAGATTTTACTGAAAAACATATTAAGGGTTTAATTTTTTTAAATGAAAAATTAAAATTATAATAATTATTTTTTAGTTGTGCCAACGAATAACAATAAAAGGGAGTTTTATATTTCTTTGTGAGTTTAAGTGCTGAAATGTTTTCAACCCAAAGGTTATGTTTCCTAACTCTAATATAATTCATTTTTTTAAACTAAATTTATAATTTTTTTATAATTATTTTGTGATCTATATTCTGGATCATCTTTCACACCACAGGAAATTGTAAACAAACAAAGTATAAAAATTAACAAACCTTTTTTCATTATTTAAATTCCTTTTTCAATCTAGATATCATCTTTTTCACATTTTTTGTAGAAGTTCCTCCGTATGAAGTTTTTAAGTTTACTGAATTTTTAACGTTAAAAATGTTCATTACACTTTTATTTAAATCTTTTTTAACTTTTAAGACTTCACTAAAACTAAGTTGATTTAATGTTTTTTTTCTTTTTTCAGCATAATTGACGAGTTTAGCAGAAATTTTATATGCCTCTCTAAATGATAAATTTTTATATTGTACAAGATAATCAGCAAAATCTGTAGCAGTGGTATATCCTACATTAGATAAATCATACATCCTTTCTTTATTTGGTTTTATATTTTTAATAAGTTCATTTGTAATTTGGATTGATTGTGAAATGGTGTCATAACTATCAAAGACTATTTTTTTATCTTCTTGCATATCCTTATAGTAAGACAAAGGTAAACCTTTCATAGTAGTTAACATAGTTTGTAATAACCCAAAATTTATTCCAGCTCTTCCCCTTACTAATTCTGCAGGGTCAGGATTTTTTTTTTGAGGCATTATTGAAGAACCAGTCAACATTTTATCGTTAATTTTGATTAGTTTAAAAATATCAGAATTCCAAATAATAATTTCTTCTGCAAGTCTTGAAATATGCATTGCGCAGATAGAAGCTGAAGATAAAAAATCTATAGCAAAATCTCTGTCAGATACAGTATCAATAGAATTATTAGTAGGTTTTTTAAAACCTAATTTTTTAGACGTAAAGTTTCTATCTATTTTATAGGAAGTTCCCGCAAGAGCTCCCACTCCTAAAGGGCATTCATCAAGATAATCTATATTGTTATTAAATCTTTTCTTATCTCTTTTAAACATTTCTACATAAGCCAATAAGTAATGTGCAAAAGAAATTGGTTGAGCATTTTTTAAATGTGTAAAACCTGGCATAATAGTTTGGATGTTAATATCAGATTGTTTAATAAAACTTTTAATTAAAGAATTTAAGTTTTTAACTATATCTTTCGAAGCTTTCTTAATCCATAATTTGAAATCAGTTATAACCTGATCATTTCTAGATCTTGCTATATGTAGAAAACCAGCATCTTCCCCTATAATAGAAAAAAGTCTTTTTTCAATATTCAAGTGTATATCTTCATATTTTTTATTAAAACTAAATTTATTTTTTTTAATTTCTTTTTCTATTTTTTTTAAACCTAATATTATTTTATTACCTTTTTTTCTTTCAATTATTTTTTGTTTTATTAACATTTGAGTATGAACGATTGAGCCAAGAATATCTTCTTCAAATAATCTTTTATCAATATCAATTGATGTACCGATTTGTTCAAAAACTTTTGACGATGAATTATTGAATCTAGTTCCCCAAACAGCTTTATTTTTATTTTTCATGTGTTAAGTTCTTATCTTTAATGTTTAAAAATCAAAAAATTTTAAAGTTTTTATTTCTTTTCTTTTGTTTTAGTATTTTTTCATCAATATCGCAAACAGAGGAAAATGTTCCATTCAATAATATATCAATATATGAAAGCCCTAAACCAATTTCTTCATCAATATTTGAGGATTTTTTAGGTAACAAAATTGATTTAAAAAATTTCCAAGGAAAACTCATTATTATCAATTTTTGGGCTACGTGGTGTGCCCCATGCAAAGAGGAAATGCCTTCACTAGATAATTTATATCAAAATAGCGATTTTGAAAATTTAAAGATTTTTGCAGTCAATGTTGAAAGTCCTAATTATGAAAAGACTAAAAAATTTTTTTCAGATTTAAAAATTAAAAAACTTGAAATATTTTTTGATAAAAAATTTAATCTTATTAAAAATTTTAAATTAAGAGGAGTTCCTACAACAATTTTAATTAATAAAAATGGGAAAGAATTTGCAAGAATTGTTGGTTCAATTGACTTTCAAAATAAAAAATTTATAAAATGGTTACAAGTTTATGACTAATTATAATCTAACAACTACCGCAATAATGCCAGTTTCAAAAAATAATCCAAAACAGGCTATAGTTTTATGCCATGGTTATGGTGGTGATGGTAAAGATATAAGTATGTTAGCTATTAACTGGCAGAGATTTTTACCAGATGCAGTATTTTTATGTCCAAACGCACCAGAAGTGTGTGCTATTAATCCACAAGGTTACCAATGGTTTGATTTAGAGTCCGACAAGGAGGATATAATTTTTGAAAAATCTATAATAGCAGAAAAAAAATTAAGCAAATTTTTAGATCAAGTTATTGATAATTTTAAACTTGAACCTAACAATTTAGCTTTAGTAGGTTTTAGTCAGGGATGTATGATGGCGATCCAAGTTGGATTAACAAAGAAAGTGCAAATTAATAGTTTGATTGGTTATTCAGGAAAAATAATTAATCAGAAGTATTTATCTAGCAATATTAATTCAAAACCAAAAATTTTTTTAATGCACGGAGCAAAAGATACAATAGTTTCACCTACGCATTTATTAGAAGCTAAAGAATATTTGAATAATCTTGGTATTAAATCAAAAACAAAAATTTTTAATAACTGTGAACATAGTATACCTGTAGAAGGTGTAAGTCTTGGATTAGGTTTTTTAAAAAAAAATATTTTATAACTGAAATAATTATTTAACAAACTAATTCTTGCAAAATTTATTTTAATCCGCTAACTTATTCGTATGATTATAGCTACTTCAGAAAAAGTTCCTCTAGAAAAATGTCCTGCACTTGTTTTAAATGCTGATTTCAGGCCTTTAAGCTATTATCCATTATCGTTATGGTGTTGGCAAGATGCTGTCAAATCAGTTTTTCTAAATAGAGTTAGTATTGTTTCAAATTATAAAAGAAAAATAAGAAGCCCATCTTTTGAAATGAGCTTACCAAGCGTGATTGCATTAAAAAGTTTTATAAAGCCATCTGAAAACCCAAACTTTACTAGATTTAATGTTTTTTTAAGAGATAAATTTACATGTCAGTATTGCGGAGATAAGAAAGATCTAACATTTGATCATTTATTACCAAAATCAAAAGGAGGAGTTACAGATTGGGAAAATGTAGTTACGGCATGTTCTACTTGTAATGTCAAAAAGGGTGGCAGACTTTATAAACACTCTGGAATGAAATTAAATAAAAAACCTTTCGTACCAACTGTAGACGATTTACATCAAAGTGGAAGAAATTTTCCACCAAATTTTTTACATGAAAGCTGGATGGATTATTTATACTGGGATGTTGAGCTATTACCTTAGATAATTTATATTTTTTCTGAAATTGTAATAGCTATTTTAGAACTAGTTCTTATTACTTTATCCATTATTGAATAAAAACCTTTGTTAGTTGCGCCAGCCTCATAAGCTAAATTTTTATGCATCGTTTCATCACTCTTAAATTTTTTGATTTTTTCTTTTAAATTATTTTCATCATTTCCTAATTTTGTAAGTTGATTTTGATAATGATCTTCAATTACCTCTTCAACTGAAGCAGTACAAAGCATAGCAGCTTTTTTACCTATTATTGCAGTTCCAAATCCTAAAGCTACACCCATTAAATCCCATAAAGGAAGTAAGTATGTTGGTTTTATTTTTCTTTTTTGGATTTCTTTTTCAAAATATTCTAAATGTTCTTGTTCATGTTCTTTCATTTTTTCAATTAAATTTTTAAGATTTTCATCCTGTTTTAGTGTTTTTAATGCCAGCAATTGACCTTCGTAAATTTTAATTGCTCCACGCTCACCTGCATGATCCACTCTAATAATTTCTTCTAAAATTTTTTTATTAGTTTTTTCCATAGTTTAAAAATAATTTTAAGAATATAACACTTAATAAAAAGGAAAAAATGGTATTAATTGAAGCAAGCGATAAACCAAATAATTTAAAATCTACATTTTTACAGCTTATATTTGATTTGTTTAATTGTTCTAGAAGTTGTTCTTTTGAAAGAGTATTTGAGAAATTATCATTTCCACAAATACTTAGCTCTTCAAAAAAACCTTGTTCAATACCAAAGTGATAAAAAGACAATAAAGTACTTAATATAAAAATTATAAACAGAATAAATAAAATAACTTTTTCATACTTTTGTTTAAATAATACTAACGGTATTAAAAAAATAGAAATAATATATGGAATTCTTTCGTAAATACATAATCTACAAGGCTCATGTCCTAATACATGTTGTATTAAATATGCCACAATTAAAATTATTGAAATAAAAAAAAGAATTAGAAGTAAATATATATTTTTTTTTTTAATTATCATAGATTACTTATTAATAAAATAAATTATCAAAAAAAATGTAATAATTATTAAACTTATTATTATAGTCCACTGCCCACCTTTTT
>MDSV01138606.1_pt1 | contig 11143 bp, 5 predicted proteins | sample 810851 | NCBI WGS metagenome assembly MDSV01 (sample SAMN05326640, study PRJNA326480) | marine metagenome | isolation source: seawater | place: Atlantic Ocean: North East | collected 2012 | reverse complement strand
CGATCGCCGTGCAGACCGAACTGAGCGTCGCCGAGGGGAAGGTTTCGGTGTCGTTGACCCTGCGCAACGCCTTCGAGCTTCGCGCCGAGCGCGAGGCGCGCGCGGCGAACGGGGGGGCGCCGCTGGAGCCGGAAAAGGAGCTGCTGTTGACGTCCGTGCGCGGGCAAGGTCGCCGAGGCGGCGCCGACATGTCCGCCGCGGGCGGGAACAAGGGGGGCGTGCGGTTCGCCGGGGGGCTGGACGCGATCCTGCCCGTCTCGGACGAGAAGGTGATCGACTCCATCACCGACACGTACGGCATCGATCGCGAGCGGCTGCCGCTGCACAAAAACGCCGTCACGAGGACCGCGGACGCGTCCCGGCCGAAGCGCGTGTACATGCTGAGCGATGGCTTGCGCGAGTACCTCGCCGCGGACCACCGCGAGCAGCTCAAGGTGATCGCGGCGGGGGTGAAGATCTTCGAGCGGCAGGAGCACAAGGATCCGGCGAGCGGGCCGCCTCCGTGCGACTACCGCCTGACTCAGGACGGCTTACACATGATGCTGCCTTTCGTGACGAAGCAGATCGTGCACCCCACGCTGGAGGAGCTGAAACTCATCCTGCAGCGCCGCTCGCTGAACCTCGCGCCCGACCCCGACCGGCCGGACCGCGCGATGTTCGTCGACGAGAACACCAAGGCGGAGGTTGCGGCGATGCGCAACGGGTCGTGCGTTTTCCTGCCACGCATCGAGACGGATGCCGACCGCGCGATGCTGCTGGAGAGCGCCAGCACGCCCGAGGATATCGCCATCGCGTGCTGGAAGGGGAAGAACTCCGTGAACCTGCTCGTCTCCAAGGCGGAGACGGACCATCTGCTGGAGAAGTTCGGGGTGGACGTCTCCTCGAAGGCGGGGGGGGGGGCGCCCAAAACTTCGGGCATGGAGGTGAACTGATGTGATGACACGAATGGGTCATCGTACGCCACGCGCTCGCTCTCTTCGCGTCGCTTCTCTCTTCGTCGTCGTCTCTTCCGACGCTCGCGCGCGCGGGCGCGTCGACACAGAAAAGCTTTATCAATATCGCGCCCGCGGAAAAAGAACGCCCGCCTCGGCGGTCGCGCCACTGGTGACTTGATCGATCTCTGCGCGAAAAAGAGATCGTGCGTACATACAGCCTGGCAGCGTTGCGGCGTGTTTTTTAATCCGATCGGGGATTTCGCGGCGAGTCAATCGATCGACTCCGCGATACGGCGAAAACGACGGTTCGTAACTCAGAGTCATCTCTGTGCTTTTTCCGATCGTTCCATGCCGACGCAGCACTGCCGAAAATATCTTCCGTGAGAATTTTCGCGTCAAGCCGTGTCCACCTCTCTCGTTTCCACCTGGAAGTTTGCGTGGCGAGTGCGCCCGGAGGCGCCACACCTCTCGGCGCTCGACGCGGTAGGGACTGCGCGAAGGCAACAGGTGCTCACGCGGGGACTAGCGGACCGTGTCCAAGCACAGGCGCGGCGCGTGACTCGGCGCGGGGGCGTGTGTGGCGACGCGAAGCGAGCGCTCGAATAACCGCTTTCGCTCGGCATCGACCGTCGCGTCACGTTTCGAACGCACCGCGCGACCCGGTCGGAAACGAGCCCTCGCGCCGCGTGCGACCTCACGGGTTAGGCGCCGTTCTCGCGGTGGGACGTTCGTGACCGTCCGGAGGCGATGACAGCGCGCGCGGTCGCGGCTCCCGTGGCGCCCGCCGCGGGGCCGGCCGATGCCGATGCGAAGGCAAACAACGCGTCGACCGTCGCGTCGCTCACCGACCCCGCGAACGAGCACAAGCTGCACGTGCTCCTGGTCGAGGACGACCACGCGACGCTCGTGTTCGTCAAGACGCTGCTGAAGAGCTGTGGACACCAAGGTACGTGCCCGTCACGCACCCGCTCGCTTCGATCGCGACGCCCGCGCGCGCGACCGGCGCCGACCCGGTCCGCGAGTCCACGCGGGTGTTGCGGTCGAAATGCGCGACGCGAGCGGGAGACAATCCGCGTCGCGACGGCGACGCGCGCGGAGGCTGACCGCGTTCCTCCCGATCGTTTCCCCGACTCTACAAACCCCAACTCGACATCGAACGAAACAGTCACGACCGCGATGAACGGCAAGCAGGCGATCGACGTGTTGTCGTCCCCGACGCAGGACGTGGACCTCATCTTGACGGACATCATGATGCCCGAGGTGGACGGCATGGAGCTGATGAAGATCGTTCAGGCGAGCGATAAGCCGTTCCGCTCCATCCCCATCATCATCATGTCCACCGTGGACAGCGACGAGTTCAAGACCAAATGCGGCGACGCCGGCGCGACGGACTACCTCGTTAAGCCCGTGCGCAAGCAGCAGATGGAGGCGCTCGGCAGGCACACGTCCTTCAACTCGGCGGCGTCCGTCGCCGCCGGCGCCAGCGTCGGGGCGAGCGGCGCTGAGCGCGCCGGCGCGCCCGCGCGCGACGCGGGTTCCGGCCAAAACCAGAAGAGCGGCGGCTCGAACGTCTCCGCGGACACCGCGCAGGGCGCGCGCGGCGCCTCGCCGGAGGAGCCGAGCTCGGCGCCCGAGGCGGAGGAGCTCGGCCGCGGGAAGCGCTCGAGCCGCGTCGCCGACCGCAAGGCGCAGCGCGAGCGCGAGGAGGAGGCGCGCGAGGCGGCGGAGAAGGCCAAGGCGCAGGCGGCGAAGGCGAAGCGCGCGGCCAGGGCAGAGGAGAAGGAGAAAGCGGCGGCGGCGGAGAAGGCGGCGGGGGCGAAGGCGAGGCTGCCGGCGGCGGCGGGGGGCGAGGGGAAGCAGGGCCAGACGGGCGACGGCGCGGGGTCGGGGTCCGGATGCGGTTCGGGCGGATCAGGCTCCGGCGCGGGGGAGGAGCCCAACGTCGAGGGGCTCTCCGTGCAGCTCGTCAAGGCGTACGGGGGGGCCACCACCATGCTGGAGCTGACGCTGCCCAAGCCGCAGGGTGAGGCGGCGCCGAAGGTTGGGTTACGGCGCTCGGCGTCGCGCTCGGCGTTCCAGTCCTTCCTCAACCTGGAGGACGCCGCCGCCGCGCAGGTGGTCAGCCTGAAGGTGGACCCCGAAGTGGCCGCGCGCGCCGAGGGCGCGCTCGCCTCGCTCGCGGGCATCGCCGCCGTCGCAGAGGAGGGCACGGGCGCCGACAAGAAGGATTCGCAGCCGCCGCCGCAGCGCGTCGCCACCGCGCAGGTTGCGCCGGGCGCCGCGCCGCCGCCGCCGCCGCACGTGGCGGCGTTCTTCGGCGCGCCCGGCGTGAACCCCACGGGCATGCCCATGCCCCCGCATATGATGCCGGGGCACCCCATGGGCATGATGCCAGGCGCGCCTGGGCAGAGCCACGCGCAGAGCCAGGAGGGTATGCCCCCTCACGGGCAGCCGATGGCGCCGGGCATGTTCCCGCCGTGCCCCCCGGGCGTGGACCCGATGCTGTACGCGCGGCACATGGGCGCGGCGGCGAGCGCGGCTACGGTGGCTGCGGCGAGCGCCGGCCCCGCGGGCAGCGCCGCCGCGGCGTCCGAGTTCGTCTCGAAGTTCTACACTGTGCTCCAGGGCGCGGTGGAGCACCAGCAGAGCGCTTTCTCGCGCGCGGGCGCCAAGGGCACGTGCGCGAAGCGGCGTGCGGAGGCGATTGCGCGCTACCTCAAGAAACGCAAGGACCGCAACTTCGAGAAGAAGGTGCGATACGCGTCGCGCAAGCGCCTGGCGGAGGCGCGGCCGCGCATCCGCGGGCAGTTTGTGCGCCTGAAGGAGGGCGAGGAGTTCGAGGAGGACGAGGACGAGGACGAGGCGGATGGGAGCGACGGCAAGACGGGGTCGGCGTCGGGCGACGGCGCGGGGGGCGAGGCGGGGAGCAACGACGGCGGCTCCAATGGCGGCTCGAAGGAAACCTCGCAGTCCCCGCGCCGGCAGTGACCCCGCATCTTCTGTATTACGTATCACGGTGGCACCGTCACTGCATATTACGCGCTGAACATAGACAACCTGAAAAACAGCTTATCATATCACACGTACCGCTCGCGGAGCTTTCGCGAAAGTATATTTTTTCGGAAGCGCGCGCCACTCACCGCTCTGTCTGCGTGTACATGACGTACCCGTCGCCGGGAACCACGACGAACGTGACGTGCTCGCCTCCTCCGAGGCCTCCCCCGTCCCCGCCCGTGTCCAGCGCCGTGTCCCGCGAGGGGTCGTCCGGGAAACCCCACGCCGTGAGCGCGGCCCACGGCTTGGCGCCGCCGGCGACGACGCGGCGACAAAACGCGAGCGCGGCGATGACGTCGTCGGGCACGAAGAACCCTTCCCACCTGTGCCGCTCGACGCGGGACGTTCCCGCGGCCGCGCCTCGAGCCTCCGCGGTCTCGGCGCACGACACCTCCCCCAGCCACTCGTGAAAATCGGACAGCGTCTCCTGCTCGGCTTCCGCGTCGCGCGGCGCCTTTCCGAAGACGAACAATGCCGGCGCGGGCGGCGTCGCCCGCTCGCGCGCGAGGCGCGTCGACGCGAGCGACGCGCGGCGTTCGGAAACCGCGCACCCTTCCGGGAATACGACCCGTTCGCTCGCCGCACCGCCACACGATATCCGTGTCCCGTGGCTCTTCGTCACTAGGTACGGCCGTTTCGCGGCGAGCGCGCAGTCCGTCCCGCGAAGCCCGCGCGCGGTCTCGACGAGGCGGTCGCGAAACGCACCCCCGGGCGCGAAGGTTTTCTTCGCCAGGTTCACCGCGCACCGGCGCTTCAGCGTGCCGTCGTCCGACTTCAGGCCCGACACCCCGAGCCGCCGGTAGGCGCGCGGCGTGAGCGAGAGGTGCATCTGGCCGTTCGGGGTCACCGCGGCGACGTCGTCGCGGTCGATGCGGCCGTCCGCGCTCAGCGCGTGCAATTGCGCGTCAGCTGCCTTGACGTTCGTCGCCAAAAAACCCTCGTCCAGCAGATCCGCGAGCGTCATGTGCGCGACGTAAAAGCCCCGCGCGCGCCCGTCGGTGCCCGACGTCGACGCCCCAGAGGCGTCGCTCAGCGCTCCGGAGACGTCTGTCAACGCCGCACCCGTCTCCAGTGCGCCCGAAGCGGCAGGAAACACCACCTGCATCGCCGCGGTGAAGTGCCTCGCCCGCAGAACCTCCAGATGAGGCGCCTTCGGGTGCTCGAACGCGCTCGCCTTCGCGCGGAGGCCCACCATCGCCGCCGTAGAGGGCTTTCGGCCGACCGGACGGCACCGTCGGCGCGCGCCGACGCCACCCAACTCCCGACGACGTCAAGTCCGCGCGGGACAATGGACGCCTCGGCACTTTTTCCGAACGCCAGCAATCCATCACGGCCCCGCAGCGCCACTGCGTCGACCTGTCGGGCGAAAGAGAAACGCCGAAGTTTCGACACTTTTTGGCCGTGAACCACACGTCGCTACGCTCCCCTCACGGCGCGTCGTACGTGAACTCCCCGTACTCGCTCTTTACCGTGACCTTGCTCTTCCCCTCGCACGCCTCGACCCGCCCCACGACCTGCGCGTGGATCCCGAAGTGCTCGGACGCGGCGATGACCGCCGCGGCGTCCGCCTCCGCGCAGTACACCTCCATCCGGTGCCCGCAGTTGAACACCTTGTACATCTCGGACCAGTCCGTGCCGCTGCACTCGCGGATCAGCCGGAACAGCGGCGGCACCGGCAACATGTTGTCCTTCACGACGTGCAGGCCGTCGTTCAGGAAGTGGCTCACCTTACTCTGCGCGCCGCCCGAGCAGTGCACCATCCCGTGGATGGACGAGCGCTCCATCGTGTCCAGCAGTCGCTTCACCACCGGCGCGTACGTCCGCGTCGGCGAGAGCACCAGCTTCCCCACCGTCATCCCCGTCTCCGGCTCGACGTCCGTCAGCGCGTACTTCCCGGAGTACACGAGAGACTCGGGGACGGCGCTGTCGAAGGACTCCGGGTATTTGCTCGCGAGCGCCTTGTGGAACACGTCGTGGCGCGCGGAGGTGAGCCCGTTCGAGCCCATGCCTCCGTTGTACTCCGTCTCGTACGAAGCGCGCCCGTACGAAGCCATCCCGACGACGACGTCGCCCGCGCCGATGCCGTCGTTGCTGATCACGTCGCTTCTTCGCATGCGCGCGGTGACGGTGGAGTCCACGATGACCGTGCGCACCAGGTCGCCCACGTCCGCGGTCTCGCCGCCCGTGCTGATGATGCCCACGCCGTTCTCCCGCATCGTCGTCAGGACATCCTCCGTGCCGCCGATGAGCGCTTTCAGCACCTCGCCCGGGATGAGGGACTTGTTCCGCCCGATGGTGGACGAAAGCAGGATGTTGTCCACACACCCGATGCACAGCAAGTCGTCGGTGTTCATGATGACCGCGTCCTGCGCGATGCCGCGCCACACGGACAGGTCGCCGGTCTCCTTCCAGTACATGTACGCCAGGGAAGACTTCGTGCCCGCGCCGTCCGCGTGCATGCACGTGCAGAAGGCCTCGTCGCCCGTCAGCAGATCGGGCACCACCTTGCAAAACGCCTTGGGGAACAAGCCTTTGTCCACGTCCGCGATGGCGGCGTGGACGTCCTCCTTGGACGCTGACACGCCGCGGGCCATGTACCGCTCCTTCGCGGCGTCGCCCGCGGGCGCGTCCGCCGTGGCTGCGGACGTGAGTGCGCGGCCGCGGCGCCGAGGCGCGACCGACGCGCGCAGCGGCGCGGCGGCGGCGAGGGAGGCGCGAGCGGACAGGCGCGCGCGCGTGGCGGCGGGCGCGGACGCCGCAAGGGCGGGGCGAGCGCGGAGCGCCGACGCGGTGTGGGCGCTCATGGCGGGCGCGGCGACGGAAGTGCGGACGCGGGGCGCGGAGACACGGCGGCGCGGCGGAGGCGCGCGCGGAGGCTGTGGCACCAGAAGGGTTTCTCATCCACTGATGTTTGAAAATCGCTTTGCCAGGAAAAAGGCAAAAAGCTTTTCTGACAACTTGCACCGATGTCGGCGTCGGACACGTGGAGCCGTCCACTCGTTCGCGCTCGGTTTATCGGCACAATGACGTCGCACGCTGTCCGCGCTCCCGTCGCGCGCCCCGCCGGGGCGCTACGCGCGCCGCGGTCGAAGCGTGCCGCGCGCGCCGTGCGCGCGCGGGCCGTGGACGCGGACACGCTGGAGAGCGCCACCATCGACCTGGTGCTCCCCACGGACGAGGCACGCCTCTCGTTCCAGTTTGACAAGATCGTCGTGAACGACCAGGAGGGTCCCGTAATCTTCGTCACGGGCGTCGCCCTCGGGTCCGCCGCGGAGGCCGCGGGGGTGGTCCCCGGCCAGAGGCTCGTGGCGCTGTCCGACCCCGTGAACGACGGTGATCTGTGGTTCCTGGACGGCACGGAGCGGCTGGCGTTCGTGCTGGACGCGATTCGCAGCACCAGGCAGTACTCGACCACGCTGGTGTTCGAGAGCGAGGTGTCGATCACCAAGGAGATGGTGGACCGAGCGCGGCCGCCACCAAAGGAGGAGGAGGAACCGGCCCAGAAACAACCACCGCGAGCCACCCCGGAGCAGCTCGGTTTCGAGCGTCCCCCCCCGGTCGAGCGCCGCGAGCGTGAGGATCTGTACAGCGACAAGTGGGCGGGTGACGAGTACGTCGGCGACGGCTTTTGGAACGAGCTCACCGTGGGCATCGCCATCTTCGTCGCCGTCCCCGGGATCATCACCCTCGTCGCCACGCTCGGAAGAGGCACGCTTTGGGATAAGCCAATGTTCTAGAACGCGGGTCTGGTTCGGGTAGCGGGGGGGTCCGAGTGTCAGTCGGAGACGCGACGGAGTCGACAGAGGTGCGAGGAGATTGCAAAAACGCATTCATATAATTTTTCGCGGGGGGCGTTTCTACGTTTTCCGAGACTGGATAGCCTATGAGATCGCCGGCGTTTTTGGAGCCACACAGAGTCCGCTTCGGAGGAGCTTTCTCTCGTTGGGACAGCGGTCGGCTCGGCACTAGATCGGGCGCGACGCCACACGTCAGGTGAGCGCACATCCTCTCCCGTGACCGCGTTTGGTCTTTCCGGGCGAATCGGATAAGGCTAGGACCCGCGCGGTGGACTCTCCGCCGTTACGGGGCCCGCGTCGAGCTGTCGCGCCGTCGCGATCGAGGCGTCGAACCGCCGGCTGCGATGGTTTGGAAATCAAACGCGCGCGGGTCTCCGCGCCGGGCCGACGGACCTCCGCTGACCCCGAATCCCCTGCGCTCGCCCTTCCCTACCCCCGCATCCCGTTCCATAGGCTCACATCTCAGCACGATGGTCAAGGTCACCTCAAGTACGTCTCCCGCCTTCGCGTTTCCCGTCATCCTCGGTACCCGTTCGGCCCCCGAAACCGCCCGCGGCCCGATCGATCGGTGGATGCCTTCTGGCGCACGCACCGTTTCTTTTCGCCTTCTGACCTCCGCCGCCTCCGCCTCCCGTGACAGTCTGCTGCATCGGCGCCGGCTACGTCGGCGGCCCCACGATGGCGATGATCGCGCAGAAATGCCCGCACATCTCCGTCACGGTGGTAGACATCTCGCAGCCCCGCATCGACGCGTGGAACAGCGACGAGCTCCCCATCTACGAGCCCGGCCTCGACGAAGTCGTCAAGGCGTGCCGTGGGAAGAACCTTTTCTTCTCCACGGACGTGGAGGGCGCCATCGCCAAGTGCGACATGATCTTCGTCTCCGTGAACACGCCCACGAAGAAGACCGGCCTCGGCAAGGGCAAAGCCGCCGATCTCACCTACTGGGAAGCCGCGGCACGCACCATCGCCGCCGTCTCCACGACGGACAAGATCATCGTCGAGAAATCCACCGTGCCGGTGCGCACCGCCGAGGCGATCGAGAAGGTGCTCAAGCGCAACTGCAGCAACTCCGCGGTGCAGTTCAACATCCTGTCCAACCCCGAGTTCCTCGCGGAGGGTACCGCCATGACCGATCTTTCCGCGCCTGACCGCGTGCTCATCGGCGGCAAGATCGAGGGCCAGGCGGGGAAGGACGCCGTCGACGCGCTCGCCGAGGTGTACGCCAACTGGGTGCCCCAGGAGCGCATTCTCCGCGCCAACCTGTGGTCCGCCGAGTTGTCTAAACTAGCCGCCAACGCGTTCTTGGCGCAACGCATCTCCTCCATCAACGCCATGTCCGCACTCTGCGAGGCCACGTCCGCGGACGTCTCCCAGGTGGCGCACGCGCTCGGCACGGACTCGCGCATCGGCCCCAAGTTCCTCAACGCTTCCGTTGGCTTTGGCGGATCTTGCTTCCAGAAGGACATCCTCAACCTGGCGTACATCTGCGAGTGCCACGGGCTGAAGGAGGTGGCGGACTACTGGTACAGCGTCGTCGGCATGAACGACTACCAGAAGTCGCGGTTCGTCAGGCGCGTCGTCTCCGCGATGTTCAACACCATCCGGAACAAGAAGATCGCCATGCTCGGGTTCGCGTTCAAGAAGGACACCGGGGACACGCGCGAGACGCCGGCGATTGACGTCGGGCGCGGACTCATCGAGGACGGCGCAAAGCTCGCGATTTACGACCCCAAGGTTTCCGACGAGCAGATCGCGATGGACATGGAGGGCATGACCGACAACATCACGTGCTACAAGTCCGCGATGGAGGCGCTGGATGGGGCGCACGCGGTCACGGTCATGACGGAGTGGGACGAGTTCAAGGCGTACGACTGGAAGGAGATCTACGCCGTAATGCAGAAACCCGCGTTTGTGTTTGACGGGAGGAACATCCTCGATCACGAGGGTCTCAAGGAGATCGGGTTCATCGTGTACGCGCTGGGGAAGCCCATCGACCCGTTCCTCAAGTCCGCGGAGGGTGCGTGATGCAGAGGCGTGCGTAGCGTGAGAGAACAGCGCGAGATTAGCGCTGTGATGAAGCCAATCATGCTACCTATATGACACCGACCGACGCGAGGTTTCCGACGGCCCCTCCGGAGGTGGTTTCTCCATGAGGCAGCGCTTTCGACGTTTTCGTTTTTTAGGGGCTTCGCGCAGTTGTGTTCCGCTGGACAGCTGGAACACTGGAAAAAAAAGTTGACAACGACCGCGAGATGCGCGCGAGGGCCACAACTGGCGACGCGCCCGCTCGTCCGCGAGGTGGGTCGCGCCTCGGTTCGCGGCTCTCGCGGGTGGTGCTGCCCTCGGGGTCGCGGCCAGGATGAACTTCCTGAAGAAGGGCCTCGCGCAGGTGAGCGCGGCGGTGGAGAAGGCACGCGAAGTCAGCGCGTCGGGCGGGACGTCCGGCGAAGGCGCGATGGCGGGGTCGCGCTCAGACCGCGGCGCGTTGTCTTCCGCGCCTGGCGCGCCCGCGGCCGCGGGCGCCCACGCCACGCGCGTCGCACGCGTGCTTCCGGCGGTTTCGACGCTCCCGGAGATACGCTTCGACCCGAACGACCCGAACGAAGCGCACGTCGCGTTCCTGTGGTCGGTGCTGGAGGGCGCGCCTAAAAACGCGCAGGCGCGCGACGACGCGCTCGCGTCGTTCCTGGACGGGTTCGCCGCAGCGTTCGGCGCGTGGACCCCCGCCCCTGGCTTCGCCGACGACGCGTCGTCCTCCACCGCCACCGATCGACAGGTTCACCTCCAAGAGACTCCGGATCAACCGGGGTCTCTGACCGGGTGCGCCACCGGACACCCCGGCGGCGTGCTCCGCGCGCTGGCCGAGGAGACGCCGCGGCGCCGCCGCGCGCTTGAGCGCGCGCTCGACGCGGGCGCCACTCGCGGCGGCGGCGCGGACGCGGGGGGCTTCACAGAGACTCACGACACGGCGCTCGCGACCGAGGCGGGCCTGGACCTGTTCGACGCGCTGCGCATCGCCGCGCGCTCCGCGCACAACCGCGCCTTCTTGGCTTCGCGCGGCGTTTTAGACGAGCTGACGCTCACTTTGCGGCTCGCCGCGCGACGCCAAAACGCGCTCGCCGCGTCCGCGAACGCCGCCGTCTCGACCGGCGGCACGACCACGAGCGCGAACGCGGCCGCGCACGCGGAGGCGCGCGCGCGCGTCCGCGTGCTGCAGCGCGTGTCGGCGCGCATCGTGGACGTGCTCCGCGAGTACCTCGAGGTTCCGGAGGGATCGACGGTCGACCCGGAGAGCGCTCGGCGACAAAAACGCGGCGAAGAAGAAGGCGCGCGATGTACGGATGACTCGTTTCG
>MDSV01123280.1_pt1 | contig 11143 bp, 9 predicted proteins | sample 810851 | NCBI WGS metagenome assembly MDSV01 (sample SAMN05326640, study PRJNA326480) | marine metagenome | isolation source: seawater | place: Atlantic Ocean: North East | collected 2012 | reverse complement strand
TTGAGGAAAGATTTTTAAAAATTGGTATGCCTTATAGAATTATAGGTGGAACCAAATTTTATGAAAGAGCTGAAATTAAAGACTGTGTTGCCTATTTAAGATTAATTCATCAAGAAAAAGATGATTTGGCTTTTGAAAGAATAATTAATAATCCCAAAAGATCAATTGGAGATAGTACTCTTAAAAATATTCATGAATTTGCGAATAAAAATAATTTAAATTTAGAAAGGGCTTCAATAAGTATGCTCGAACAGAATTTAATTAAACCAAAAACAAAAATTGGCATAAATTTATTTCTTAACTCTTTAAAAAAATGGAGAAACGATTTAAAAATTAAAAAATCAAATCATGTAAAATTGTTACAAAATGTTTTAGATGAGTCTGGGTACTCAGCTATGCTAAAAAATAAGAAAGATTTTGATAACGAAAATCGATTGGAGAATATAAAGGAATTACTTAGTGCAATGAAAGAATTTGACAATTTAGAAAGTTTTTTAGAACACGTTTCTCTTGCAACCTCTATTGACCAAGAGTGGGATGGGGAGAAAATTAACATGATGACTATGCATGCTGCAAAAGGATTGGAGTTTGAAGTAGTTTTTTTACCTGGTTGGGAAGAAGGTTTGTTTCCTCATCAAAAATCTATTGAGGAAAAAGGGCAAAATGGATTGGAAGAGGAAAGACGTTTAGCTTATGTTGGTATCACTAGAGCAAAAAAAAAAGCTATTATATCATTTTCTATGAACAGATTTTACCAAGGAGATTGGATTGATAGCATGGCCTCTAGATTTATCGACGAATTACCTGATAAATATTTAGAAAAAAACTCTAATTTTGATGATGAAATCAGTGAAGTAGATGACTTTGATTTTAATCAAGATTTTGAAACTGAGGAAAGCACACGGAGCCCTGGCTGGATTAGATATCAAAAAAGAATTAAATGATAAAAAAAATTAAAATCTTAAGAAGTAAATTCAAAAAACTAAACATTGATGGCTACATTGTCCCAAAAAATGATGATTATTTTACTGAATATTCAAAAACTCATCGTCTACAAAGTATATCAAATTTTAGTGGATCTGCTGGGCTTGCAGTAATTTTGAAAAAGCAAAATTTTTTATTTGTTGATGGAAGATATACAATTCAAGGTCAAATGGAGTCTGGCAAAAATTTTAGAATAATTAATTATGACAAATTAATTAATTGTAGTTTTTTTAAAAATCTAACACTTGGTATTGATCCAAAATTGTTTACATATGAACAAATACACAGATATTTTTTAAAGAATAATAAGATTAAGTATATAAAAAATAATTTAATCGATGAAATTGAAAAAGCAAAGATAAATGGTACTCATCCTTTTTTTTCATTAAACAAAAATATTGTTGGTGAAAGTACCAAATCCAAGATTAGTAAAATTTCAAATTTTTTAAAAAAAAATAAATCAGATTTTTTATTTGTAAGTGCCCCTGAAAATGTAGCTTGGATTTTAAATATTAGAGGTGGAGATAGCCCCAATAGTCCTATACCTAATTCAAGATTAATTATAAGTAAAAAAAAAAAAATATTTTTAATAAGTAAAATTAATAAGTGTAAAAAACTTATTAGTCAAAATATTATTAATACTAATCAATTAATCGATATAAAAAATTTTAAAAAAAAAATATTAACCCTTAAAGGAAATAAATTTATAATTGATAGAAAATCTTGCTCGATTTTTTATGAAGATATAATAAAACTTAAATTTACGATTTTTAAAAGAGATGATCCTACTTATCACTTAAAAGCAATAAAAAATAAAACTGAAATTAATAATATGATCAAAACACATATTATAGATGGTGTTGCCTTAACAAAATTTATTTATTGGATAAAAAATATAAATAAGAAAAAAATTAATGAGGTACAAGCACAAAATAAATTAGAAAAATTTAGGAAAATGAATAAAAATTTTCTTTATCCTAGTTTTGATACAATTGCAGGTTCAGGAAAAAATGCAGCTATTGTGCATTATCGAGCAAAAGAGGGTAACTGCAAAATTTTAAAAAAAAAAGACATTTTCTTATGTGATTCAGGTGGCCAATATAAATATGGTACGACAGATGTAACTCGAACTATTTGTTTTTCTAAGCCCAGTAAAAATATTAAAGACATTTTTACCAAAGTATTAAAAGGTCATATTGCTGTAGCTACTTCAGATTTAAAAAAATATGATATTGGACAAAAAATTGACTTAAGAGCAAGGAAATTTCTTAAAAAAAGTAATTTAGATTATGCTCATGGAACAGGCCATGGTGTTGGTTTTTTTCTCAATGTTCATGAGGGACCACAATCGATATCAAGAAAAAATAATATTAAAATTAAAGAGGGTATGGTTCTAAGTAATGAACCTGGGTATTATAAAAAAGATAAATTTGGAATTCGAATAGAAAACTTAGTTTATGTCAAAAAGATTAATAAAAAAATTTCTTTTGAAAATTTGACTATGGTTCCAATTGAAAAAGATTTGATCAATTCAAAGCAATTAACTTTTCAAGAAAAAAATTATTTATTTAATTATCATTTGAATGTTTATTCAAAATTATCAAAATACTTAAAACCAAAAGAAAAAAAGTGGTTAGCCACTTTTATTTAACATTTTAAGCCATTCATTTTGGTTTAAAATTCTAATTTTCAAATTTTTTGCATTTTCTAATTTTCTTTTTGTTGGTTTGTCTCCAACGATTAGATAATTAAGTTTTTTTGACACATTGCTTATAATTGAACCTGAATTTTGCTCAATTAACGATTTGGCTTCTGCCCTGCTCATATTTTTTAATTTTCCTGTTAACATAAATGTCTTATCTTTCAATGGTCCATCCTTTTTTGTTTCAATGCTATCTTTTATGGATAGAATTTTTAAAAGATCACTGACTACTTTTAAATTTGTTTGATTTGAAAAGAAATTTTTAACTGAATTAATTTGAGTTTCTCCAATACCATCAAGATTCAATAATTCATTTATATTTTTTTCTTTAGATAGCGATAAAAAACTTGTAGATGATCTTAGATATTTTGAAATAAGTTTTGCATTTTCAAGACCAATATGCCTTATACCAAGAGCATAAACAAACCTTTCAAAAGAAATATTTTTGCAAGAATTAATTGAATACTTTAAATTTGAAATAGATTGCCTTCCCCAACCATCTAAATTTTCAATTTTATCATATTCTAAATTGAAAATATCTTGAGGAAGTTTTATTAAATTTAATTTCCAGAAATTTTCAACAATTTTCTTTCCAAAACCTTCAATATTAAAAGCTTCTTTTGAAACAAAATGTTTAATTTTTTCTATTGCAACTTTTTCACATTCAAAGCCTTCACTAGAACATCTTCTAACAGCATCTTGTTTTTTTGTTATGAAATTATATTCCTTTATTGTTTTTGATGCACAGGATGGGCATTTGTCTGGAAACAAAAATTTTGAAGAATTTTTCTCTCTTTTTTTTAGATCAACTGAAATAATATGAGGAATTACATCTCCAGCTCTCTCAACTGTAACAGTATCTCCAATTCTTATATCTTTTCTTTTAATCTCATCTTCATTATGAAGCGTTGTATTAGATACAACAACACCTCCAATATTTATTGGATTGATTTTAGCTACTGGAGTTAACGCACCAGTTCTTCCTATTTGAATATCTATATCTAATATTTTAGATATTCCGCTGTTTGCAGAAAATTTATGGGCAATTGCCCATCTTGGTGCATTAGCAACAAATCCTAAACGTTTTTGTAATTGAAAATCATTTATTTTATAAACAACTCCATCTATATCAAAATCTAAATTATCTCTTTGTTTTTCAATCTTTTTATAATTTGTCATTAAATTATTAGTTCCGTTAATTAATTTATTTAAAGGATTTGTTTTAAAACCCCAATCTTTTAATTTTTTCAAGAATTCATTTTGGTTCTTAATTTTCATGAGTTTTTGGTATCCAAATGTATAAGCAATAAATTTAAGAGGAATTTTTTTTGTGTCTTCTGGATTTTTTTGTCTTAAAGAACCTGATGCTGCATTTCTTGGATTAGCAAATTTATTTGATAAATTTTTAAAATCACTGTTTTTAATAAATACTTCTCCTCTAATATCTATTTCATTTGGAAAATCTTTTGCATCAATATTTTTGGGTATATCATTAATTGTTTTTAAATTAGTGGTAATATCCTCTCCACTTTTACCATCCCCTCTTGATAATCCCCTAACAAACTTTCCATTTTGATAAATTAATGATGCTGATATTCCATCAATTTTTGGCTCTGCACTATATTCAATTTGAAAATTTTTCTTTTCATCAAGATAATTTATAATTTTTTTTTCAAAATTAATTAAATCCTCCTCAGAAAAAGCATTTGCCAAAGATAGCATGGGAACTTTGTGATCAACCTTTTTAAAATTTTTTGAGGGTTTAAAACCAACTACTTTTGAGGGAGAGTCTTTGTGATCTAGAAAATTATATTTTTTTTCAAGAAGCAATACTTCATTTTTTAAAAAATCGTACTCACTATCACTTACTAGTGGTTTACTGTAATTATAATAATTTTCATTTAATTTATTAATTTTTTTAACTTTTTTTGAGTATTCTTTTTTGATTTGCTCATTATTCATTTTATTTGAATAGTTCTTTAAATTTTTTTAAAATTTTACCTTCTTTGTTTTTTTTAATTTGATCTTTTGGATTAACATACTTTTTATTAAAAACTCTATAAGACTCTTTATACCACTCACCACTTTGATAGTTATATCCTAATAATACAGCATATTTTTTTGCTTCATTTTCTAAGCCTAATAAATAATTAACCTCTACTAATCTATGTAAGGCTTCTTCTACATATTCTGTTTCAGAATAATCATTTATAATATTTTTAAATCTATTAAGTGCTGGTATCCATTTTTTTTTATCAAGATAATACTTACCAATATATAATTCTTTTGATGCAAGAATATTATCTATTAAAAGTAATTTAAATTTAGCATCTAGCGAAAAATCTGTATTAGGATAATTTGTTAAAATAATTTCAAAATATTTTTTTGACTCTAATATTGATGATAAATCTTTTTTCTCGTCAATAATCAATTCATAATAACATGTTGCTAATAAAAAATAAGCATAAGAAATATTTTTACTGGCAGGATAGTTTTTTATAAACCTTTTTAATTCAGAGATAGCATCACCATAATAATCCTGGGTATAAAAAGCGTAAGCAGCCATTAGAACTGACCTGGGAGCCCAAATTGATTGTGGATAAATATTTTCTACAATATTGAAATTTTTTGCAGCAAACAAAACATCTCCCTCATCTAATGCTTTTAATCCTTCGTTATAAGCTTCAATCATCTGGGACTCTAAATCAGTGCTATCTAAAATAATTTCTTGTTCTTTTTTACTATTACACCCAGTTAAAATAAGCATTAGAGAAATAACCAGAAAAGAGGAAATAAATTTCATATTTTCTTATTATTAATGTAAAAAAAAAATTATGCTATTGATTTAAGCAGATTTTTTTGAATAAAGGTATGAGGTAAACTCTTTTCTTTGATCTCAAGAATAGTAAAATTAGCTTTATCGCTGAACACTTTTCTTAAAAGTTCGTTTGTTAAATAGTGACCACCTTGAGAACATTTAATATCAGCTAACATTCTATAACCACAAGTATACAAATCTCCTATACAATCTAAAATCTTATGGTTAACAAACTCTTTTTTATTTCTTAAGCCATCTTTATTAAGTATCTCATTGTTTTTAACAACTATTGCATTATCAAGACTACCACCTTTAGCTAATCCACTTTTTTTTATCTTTTCAATGTCCTCATATAAACAAAAAGTTCTGGAACAATAAATATCTTTCAATTCATCTTCAAAAACTTTTACTTTATTTCTCTGAGATCCAATTAAAGGATTTTCAAATTTTAATTCAAAATCTATGTTAAGGCTTAATCTTGAAGGTTGAATAGAAATAGATCTTTTGCCATCGAGGATCTCTACTTTTTTTTCTATCTTGATTATTTTTATGGGAGTTTCACTATCTTGAATTTCATTTTTAACCATTTCAGCAACAAAATCTTTAGCAGATCCATCTAATATAGGAACTTCCTCATTATCAATTTCAATTAAAGCATTATCAATTCCTAAACCAAATAATGCTCCCATCAAATGTTCTATCGTTGAAACTTTAACTCCAGCCTCGTTGGAAATTGTTGTATTTAAAGATGTGTTAGTTACATTATTAAAGTTGGGATATATTATATTTTGAGATTTTAAATCAACCCTTTTAAAAATAATTCCTGAGTTTGGTTCAGCAGGATTAATTGTAATTTTAACATTCTTACCACTATGAAGCCCAATGCCAGAAAGCGTTGATGGTTTTTTCACTGTTTTTTGTGTCAAATAAGACATGAGTAGTTTTAAAACTTAATATAAATAAAGCAAAAACAACAAATATTACTGTAAAATACCAATTAGTTAAAAAAGTGAAAAAATCTCTCAAAAAAACCATTAATTCTCGTTTTTTTGTTTACTAGTTCAACTTCATTCTGGTTATGTCCTTCAATCACTAATTGAGCCATTTTTATCAAATCCAAGTTTCTATCTAAAAATAAATTATTTATATAATTAACACTAACAATACGATTTAGTGAAATTTGGTACTTATTAATATTTTTTTCAAGATTTTTAACAAAAGCATTAGGTAAACAAATGAAATTTATATCTAGGGAAATATGATTACATTTTAAATTTTGAGGTAAATTATCATAGTTTACATTATCAATATTATAATTTTCTATTATCATATGAATAATCTTATTTTCTTTAAAAGTATCCTTACATAAATCTCTAGCCTCGTTTAGTAATAAAGTAAGTTTATTTTGCTCTACTAATTCGTAATTATAATTTTTTTTGATAGATATTTTTAAAGAAAAAAAATCATCATAATCAATTACAAGATTTATATTTTTAATGAATTTATTTAAAATTTTTTCTATTCTGAAAATATTCTTTTCTAGAAAGGTATCCAAAAAATTTAAATCAAATTTATTTAGATAATTTTCAAAAATTTTTTCTTGTTTATATATTTGCTTGTAATTTATTTCATCAACAACAGATATCTGAAATTTTTTTGGACTTAGAACTAAAAAAGTTTTAAAATTTGAGTGGCTATTCATTTACAATTACCTTGCTGTCTAAACGAAAGTCTAAAGTTTGACTATCTTTGAAATTTTCATCAATCAAAATTCTAGCAATTAAATTTATTTTTTCCTCTAATTTTTCTTTGGGTAATTTTATAGTAACTCCTGAAATCATTTTTATATCCCAACGACCTGGGGGGAAATAAGATAGAGTAAGTATGTCTTTAAAATTTAAATTTGATTTATCTATAATTTTTTTCAATTCAAAAAATTCTTGATTCTTAAATTTTCCTATTACCAAGGGAATATTGTCTATTTCATCTTTAACCTCAATAAATTTTCCATTTGATGCCAAATGCAAAATCTTATTATCTCTAATTATTTTTGCTAAAATTTTTGTCTTATAAATTTCTATTTCTAAAGATGATGGATATCTTTTAAAAATAGAAAATTTTTCTACAGTATTATTACTCTCTAATAATTTTTTAATTCTAAATTCATCTAATAAAAATATACTTTTATATTTTAAAAAATTTAAACTTCTTAAAATTTTGTTATTATCTGATTCATCGACACCATTAATTTTAATTTCACTTAATTTTAAAAATTCAAATTTATTTATATTTTTATTATTTATTGAGCCAATTAATAAAAGTAAAAAAATATATATGAAAATTTTTTTACCTATTTGTCGAGGCATCTTTTAAAATAAGTTCAATTAATTTTATAAAACTGATACCATGATAAGCGGCAATTTCCGGCACTAAAGACAAACTGGTCATACCAGGTTGAGTATTAATTTCGAGAAGGTAGAACTTTCCTTTAAAGTATTTAAAATCTGATCGCGTGACACCTTTGCATCCAATTAAATTGTGTGCTTTTAAACTTAAACTCATCAGTTTGTTATAATCAACTTTTGATAAATCTACTGGAATGATATGCTCTGTTTTTGATTTAGAATTATACTTTGCTTCATAATCATAAAATTTTCTTTTAGGTTTTAATTCAATTGCTCCCAGTTTTTTTGAACCAATTATTGCAGCTTGAATTTCTCGACCTGGTATAAATTCCTCTATAATTATATTTTTATATACTTTTAAAAAATTAATTCGTCTTATTATGTTGATTTTTGTACAGATAAAAACGTTTACACTCGATCCCTCATTGATTGGTTTAACTACAACAGGAAATTTTAATTTTTGGTCAATTAATTTAAATAAATCTTTTTTTGTTTTGTTAAATTTATAAGAAATATATTTAGGAGTTAGTATTTGATTTTTAATAAATATTTTTTTTGATAATTCTTTATTCATGGCGATTGCTGATGGAATTACACCTGAATGGGTATATGGTATATTTGTAGTTTCTAAAATAGTTTGAATATAGCCATCTTCACCAAATTGGCCATGTAACGCATTAAAAATAATATCTGGTTTAAATAATTTTATATTACTAACTAATTTGAAATCTGGCTCGGTAATTTTTACTTTATAACCGTTATTAAGAAGTTCTTTTGCAACTTGTTTACCAGTATCAAGACTTACATCTCTCTCTTTAGAAATGCCACCAGAAATAATTAATATTTTTTTTTTCAAATTATTCTAAAATTTTAATTTCTTTTTCTAAACTAATTCCAGTCTTTTCCAAAACACTTTTAGCAACAAAATTAATCAACTTTTGCATATCTTCAAATTTAGCATTTCCTTTATTTACAAAAAAATTGCAGTGTTTCTCTGAAATACAAGCATCTCCAAAACTTTTATCCAATGGAACTGACTCTTTAATAAGTTCCCAGACCTTTTTTTTTGTTTGTGCAATAGGGTTCTTAAAAGTACTTCCGCTAGTTTTAATTCTAGTAGGTTGATTCTTTGCTTTTTGGGTCTTTAGTTTATTAATTTTATTATTTATGTCTTCATAATTATTCTTATTACCTTTGAAAGAAGCGCTTAAAAAAATTAAATCGTCAGGTAAATCAGTTTTTCTATATTCAAATTTTATATCTTTTGAAGGAATTGTTATTACATCACCAGATTTGTTAATTACTTGAATAGATAATAAAATATCTTTAAATTCATTTTCAAAGCATCCTGCATTCATGCTTATTCCTCCACCGATAGTACCAGGAATACACGACAAAAATTCAAAACCACTTAATTCATTTTTCAATGCATAATCGGATAAAGAGCTATCCAATACTGCACTACCTGCGATTATTATATCTTCTCCTAATAAAGAAATATTATTAAAATTCTTACCTAATTTAATCACCACACCATCAAATAAATTATCATTTATTAAAGTATTTGATCCTGCCCCAAGTATAAATATTTTTTCTTTATTATTTAGTTTTTTCAAAAAATTTACTAAGTCTTTTAAATTATCAGCTTTATAAAAAACCTTTGATTTTCCTCCAATATTAAACCAATTTTTTTTTTTTAGATCATGTTCAAACCTTACACTTTCACCGAATTCATTTAATATTTTTTTTAGTTGATCAATTTGCATTACATTAAATTTGGAATTTTTTTCATCCAATTAGAAATAGACCCCGCACCCATTCCAATTACAATTTTTTTTCCACTTATATTTTTTTTAAGAAATTTTGCTAACTGAATGTTATCATTTACTAAAAATAATTTTACTTTCGAATTTTTAATTATATCTTTTGCAAAATTTAAATAACTAAATCCTAATTTTATTTTTTCACCTGCAGTATAAATTGGGCATAAAATGACAGTATCTGCACCTTGAAAAGCAAAAGAAAATTCTTTTCTCAAGTCTTTTAATCTTGAAATCCGATGTGGTTGAAAAATACAAACTTTATCATAATCTTTGTAAACTTTACTAACTCCATCTAAAACAGTTTTTATTTCTGTGGGGTGATGTGCATAATCGTCATAAAAATCTACATCATTATAGGTAAAAATTTTATTAAACCTTCTTTGAACTCCTTTAAAATTGGACAAACCCTTATTAATGTCAGATGTTGATATTCCAACAGTCAAAGAAACAGCGGCAGCTGCAACTGAATTTCTCACATTATGAATACCAAGTAACGGGATTTTCAAGTTTTTTATAGATATTTTTTTTTTATTTGGCACATTTACATGTAAGTCAAATTTTGTATAATTTTTATTTTGTCTAATATTTTTAATCAAAAAATTAGATTTTTGATTTACTCCATAAGTATAAAAATTTTGATTATCTAACTTTTTTACGAGCTCTTTATTTATTTTATCATCGATACAGATAAAAGATTTTCCAAATGAGGGAACTCTTTCGATAAATTGTTTGAAATAATTTTTTAAATCATCCATTGATTTGTAAAAATCCATGTGCTCCCTATCAATATTTGTTATTATTGAGTAGGTTGGAGGAATATGCACAAAACTTCCGTCAGACTCATCTGCTTCTAAAATTGACCAGTCGCTCTTTCCTAGTTTGGCAGTATTCTTAATCGAATTAATAACACCACCATTAATTATAGTGGGATCTAACTTTGTTTTTTGAAAAATTGAAGTCACTAACGAGGTTGTTGTTGTCTTGCCATGTGAACCAACTACAACAATATTTTTCATAAGAGATACTATGTGAGCTAGCATTTTACCTCGAGTAATGATTGGTAATTTTTTGCGTTTAGCCTCAATAATTTCTGGATTGTTTTTTTTTATAGCTGAAGAAATTACGACAATTGTTGCATTTTTAAGATTCTTTTTTTTTTGTCCAATGAATATCTTTATTTTTTCTTTTTTTAATCTTTCAATGTTTTTATTTAAAGATAGGTCGCTACCTTGAACTCTAAAGCCTTTGCCCTTCATAATTAAAGATAGTCCACTCATTCCAATTCCACCAATGCCTACAAAATGAATAACTTCAGTTTTTGCTAGTTCAATTTTCATTTATAACTTTCAATATTTTTTGATTAACATTAATCCAAGTATTTTGGTAATTTAATATTTTTAATTTTTCCTTT
>MDSV01168277.1_pt1 | contig 11144 bp, 12 predicted proteins | sample 810851 | NCBI WGS metagenome assembly MDSV01 (sample SAMN05326640, study PRJNA326480) | marine metagenome | isolation source: seawater | place: Atlantic Ocean: North East | collected 2012 | reverse complement strand
TATAGATTTAATTTCTTTTATTGGTTGTATCATCGAAGGTTTGATTTCTATTTTATCTTTTTCCAAAATTAATTTTGAAATTTCTGTTGGTTTTACTGATCCATAAAGTTCTTTATTTTCTGTGCTTAATTTTTTAACTAAGTATTCTTTTTTATTTACTTGATCGGCTATTTTTTTAGCTTCTTTTTTTTTCTCAGCATCTTTTTTACCTAATTCTGATTTAATTTTTTCTACTTCAACAATGTTTTCTTTTGATGCATATAGTGCTTTCTTGTTTGCTATTAAAAAATTTCTTGCAAATCCTCTCTTGACATCAATTATTTCTCCAATTGAGCCAATCTTTCTTAAGTTTTCTAAAAGTATCACTTTCATTTAAATTAATGCTAAATTTCTTGCTCTTTTAATTGACAAAGATAGTTCCCTTTGTTTTTTTTGACTCACATTTGTTATTCTTGATGGTAAAATTTTTCCATTTTCAGATATATATTTTTTCAATAATTTAATATTTTTATAATCTATTTCTGGAGCTCCTTTGACTGATAGGGGGCAACTTTTTTTAAATTTATATTTATTAGGCTGAAAAATACTAAGTTTTGCAAAATTACTTTGTTTATTTTTTTTGTTTCCGGTTCTTTTTTTTGACGGCATTTTAATTTTTACTTTCTTTTATTTCTTCACTATCTTTCTTTGAAAAATAGTTTTTTTCTAAATCAAATTTTTTTACTCTTACAGTTAAGTATCTTAACAAATTTTTATCTATTGATTCATTTTTTTCTAATTCTTCTATAATTTTACCATTACCTTTGATTTTAAAGTGTATGTAGCTGCCTTTTCTATTCTTTTTTATAAGATAAGATAAATTTAATAGTCCCCAATTTTCAGTTTTTACAATTTCCCCTTCATTTTTTTCAACAATTTTTGAGTATTTTTCTGTTAATTGTTTTAACTCGGCAGGACTAGTATCTTGTCTTGCTACAATAGTATGTTCGTATAAATTCATATTAGTTCTTTAATAAAAAGTGAGGATATACTATTATAACTCTTTAATTACAATACTTAAAACCATTATAAAATTTATATATTTAAATGTTTTCTGTAATTTTTCCAGGTCAGGGTTCCCAAATTGTAGGAATGGGCAAAGAATTGTCTGAAAAATTTGATCTTGTAAAGACTATATTTAGAGAAGCAGACGAAGTACTAAATTTTCCTATTTCAAAGATCATATTAGAGGGACCAAAAGAAAAACTAGACCTTACAGAAAATACACAACCTGCAATTTTTTTGATGAGTTATACTATATTCAATCTAGCTGAGAAAGAATTTGGGGTCAATTTACATAAAGCAAATTTTTTTGCAGGACATTCGCTAGGTGAGTATTCAGCTCTAGCCTGTGCAGGATCTTTAAATTTCGCTGACACAATTAAAATTTTAAAAATTAGAGGTAAAGCAATGCAAGAGTCAGTTCCAAAAGGAATTGGAGGTATGATTGCTGTTCTGGGATCTAATATATCGCTAGTTGAAAAAATTATTAGTGATAATAAAGATAAATATGAATGCTATATTGCAAACGATAATTCTGTTGGACAAATTGTAGTTAGTGGAAACTTGAAAGATCTTGGTCAATTTTCTTTAGATCTAAAAAAAGAAAATATTAAATTTGTTAATTTGGCAGTAAGTGCCCCATTTCATTGTAAGCTGATGAATAATGCAACCAAAATAATGGCTGAAGAATTAGAAAAGTTAAATTTTAATGATCCTAAAAATAAACTAATTTCAAACGTAACAGCTAAAGAGTTAGAAAATGCGAAAGAGTTAAAACATTTACTAGTTCAACAAATTGAAAATAGGGTTAGATGGAGAGAAAGTATTTTACTTATGATAAATAAAGGAGTAAATCAATTTATAGAAATTGGCCCCGGAAAAGTTCTTTCAGGCTTGATAAAAAGAATCGATAAAAGCGTTAAAATTAGTGCAATTAATAATGAAGATGATATAAAGCTAATTAATTTAAATGAGTAATTTAAAAAATAAAAATATAATAGTCACAGGTGCAACAGGGGGCATAGGCAACGCAATAGTTGATAAGTTGATAAATAGTGGAGCGAATGTTTTAGCTACTGGTACTAAATTAGATAAATTAGAAAATATTAAAAATATATACAAAGGTATAAAGATTTTAAAATTTGACATTTCGGAACACGAAAAAATTGAAAAATTTGTTGATGACGCAACAAATGAACTTGGAGGCAGTTTAAATTGTTTAATAAATAATGCAGGAATAACTCAAGATAATTTAACAATAAGAATGAGTCTTGAAGAATGGTCAAAAGTAATTAATATAAATCTAACTTCAACATTTTTGATGAGCAAATATTCAATAAAAAAAATGTTAAAAAATAAATCCGGCAAAATTATAAATATTACATCCGTGGTGGGTCATACTGGAAATGTTGGTCAAGCAAACTATACAGCGTCAAAAGCAGGTATCGTTGCAATGACAAAAAGTATTGCATTGGAATATGCTAAAAAAAATATCAATGCCAATTGTGTTTCACCTGGTTTTATTAGCACTGCTATGACTGACCAGATTGATGAGAAATTTAAAGAAACAATTATTTCAAAAATCCCTTCAAATAGATTGGGTAAACCAGAGGATGTGGCCAATGCAGTAGTTTTTTTAAGCTCTGATCAATCAGATTATATAAATGGTGAAACTATACATGTTAATGGGGGCATGTATATGTCTTGACAAAACTACTTTTTAAACTATTAAGAATTTATAACAAAAAGGATCTATATGTCAGAAGATATTTCAAGCAAAGTTAAAAAAATTGTAGCAGACCATTTAGGCGTGGATGAAGCCAAAGTAACTGATCAGTCAAGTTTTATAGATGATTTAGGAGCTGATAGTTTAGATACAGTTGAATTAGTTATGGCATTCGAAGAGGAGTTTGGTTCAGAAATTTCAGACAGTGAAGCCGAAAAAATTTTAACTGTTGGCGATGCAATTAAATTTATTGAAGGCAAAAGTAATTAGAAAAAATTTATAATGTCCATAAAAAAAGATGGGATAATGGTAATTTTATCATCCCCATCTGGGGCAGGCAAAACTACTTTAGTAAAGTTATTATCTCAAAAAAAAAACTTTCATATATCAATTTCACACACAACAAGAAAGCCAAGAGATAAAGAGGTTTCTAATCAAGATTATTATTTCGTAAATAACGATCAATTTAAAAGATTAATCCAAAATGATGAATTTATAGAATATGCTAAAGTATTTAATCACATGTATGGCACATCGAGAACTCCAGTAATAGAAAAATTAAGTAAAGGTCAAAATGTTATTTTTGATATAGATTGGCAAGGTGCAGACCAAATAAAAAATAAAAAATTAGACTATAAATTGATAACGTTTTTTTTGCTTCCTCCAAGCAAAGATGTCTTATTTAAAAGATTATCTAGTAGAGATATGAAAGATAAATTAATAGTCGAAGAAAGAATGAAAGAATTTAGTAGAGATGTATTGCATTGGATAAATTATGATTATGTAGTTATTAATGATGACTTAGAACAATGTTATGAAAAAATTAGTAATTTGATAGATGCTGAAATTAGTAACGGATCAAAAGATTATGACAGAGAATATATAAGAACTCACGTTGAATATTTAACTTCTTAGTTTACTATACTCATTGGCAAGTTTATAATATATTTCGGGTTCTAGGTTTTGAGGTCTTAAATTTGTATCAATATTAAATTTATTCAAAATTTCTGTGGGTTTTTTAAAAATTTGATTAAATGGTTTTTTAATCATTTTCCTTCTTTGATTAAAGAAAACTTTAGTAATGATTTCTAGATCGTGAATATTTTTAAGTTTAAAAAAATTTTTTTTTGGTGAAAAAATAAGTAAAGTACTGTCAATTTTTGGTTTAGGATGAAAACTTGTAGGTTTTATATCAAAAACTTTTTCAATTTCTAATTTCCAATTAGAGATAATAGATAATCTTCCGTAATTACTAGTATTAACCTTTGCAATTATTCTATCCGCAACTTCTTTTTGAAACATCAAAACAAGTTTTTTGAACCAAAAATCGTTTTTAAAATTGTAAATCCATTTAATCAATATCTCAGTTGATATATTGTAAGGAAGATTTCCAAATACTATTAATTTATCTTTAGAAATCTTTGTTTCATCAACATTTAAAACATCATCGTTGATAATAGATATCTCCTCATTAAATTTTTTTTTAAGAAAAGAGGATAAATAATTATCTTTTTCGATTGTGTAAAATTTTTTAGGTTTTTCTTTTAAAATAAAATTCGTTAAATTTCCAGTTCCTGGTCCTATTTCTAAAATTTCTTCATCTTTAATATAAGTGAGTTTTGAAATATTGCTTAAAATTTTTTGATCAATAAGAAAATTTTGACCTAAACTTTTTTTTGCAATAATCACTTGTTTTTAAAGAAATCCATTGCTTTAATTAAACTTTGCGGATTCGACAAATTTTTACCAATCATTTTTTCATTTGGCCCATGGTCAGGAGAGATTCTTAAATAAGGTAAACCAATTGTTATATTTATCGCATCAAATTCAAATAAACTTTTCATCGGGGTTAAAACTTGATCATGATACATCCCAACCACAACATCGAATTTAGAATAATTATTTTTCATAAAAATTGTATCAGCAGGAAAAGGACCATAAATAGAGTATTTTTTTTTCAGAAGATGTTTAATTGCAGGTTTAATTATCCTTTTTTCTTCACTAGTTTTGTAGTTGCTTTCACAATGAGGATTTAAACCACAAACTGCTATTATTGGTTTTTTTTTGAAATAATATTTATAAAATTTATTTATTAAAACTATCTTTTTTATAATAATTTTTTTTGACAATTTTTTATAAACATCTTTTAAAGGTATATGTGTTGTAATAGGACATACAGATAGTTTTTTATTATATATAAGCATTGAAAAATCTTTTGTTTTAGTTTTTTTAGCCAAATATTCCGTGATTCCAAAATATCTATTTTTTAAAAAAGTTCTTTTAGAAATTGGTCCATTAATTAAACCAGAAAATTTTTTTGTTTTTAAAAGCCCAAAAGCAATTTTGAAGGAGTTTTCTAAATATTTATTTGACTTGAAAGATATTTTGTCAAAGGTTTTCTTAAAATTGTAATTTACATTTATTATATTTATTTTATTAAAGTTTAGTTTATGAATATTAAATGATTTATCATCTATTTGATTTAGATTATAATTATATCCAAGTTTCCTCATTTGTTTCGTAAAAAGGGTTTTAGAGCAGATCAAAACGAATTTTTTTTTATTTTTATATTTTAGAGATTTTAATAAAACCTCAGAAAAAATACTATTCGGTTCCCCAGCAACAATAAGAATAGGTTTATTTCTCATGAATAATTGCATTTAATTTTATTTTATTAAAATAAATGTTTGAATAATTGTTTAATTGATTATTTTTTTCATTTATTATTAATTTATTTAATTCAGTCTCTAAATCAATTTCTATTTCTTCTTCTTTTATATTATCTAGTTTTAAAATTAATTGTCCTCGAGCAGTATCAATAAAATTTGTTATTTCTCCGATTTCTAAATTTTCAATTTCTTTAATAATTTCTGGAGATATTAATTTTTTTTCAACCCATCCAATTTTACCACCAAATTTTGCTGTATCAGAAAGACTAAATTTTGAAGCTGTATTTTCAAATCCTATGAGACTAATGCTATCTAAAATCTCTTTTTTTTTTGAGTCAATTTCTTTTTTATTTTTACCTTTATACAGTATTTCAAATAATGAATACGAAATACTAGTTTTATCATTTTCATTTATTTTTTTTTTAAGTTCATTTTTATTTATAATTAACTGGCTTGAATATTTTTCATAGATAAAAGTATTCCATAATGCCTCAACTTCAAGTTTTGATCTAATCGAGTCAATTTCTAAACCATAACTATTAAAATAGTTTTTTGCTGCTTCAGTGTTAGCTAAATTTAATTTTGAATATAAATTTTTTAAAATAAAATCTATTTTTTGAGGATTTGTCCCAAATTTGTAAAATTTTTTAAGTTCATCTTTTTTTATAACTTCACGCACCAAGGAATTTTTTGCAATATTGAATTTTTCATTTTCTTGAAGGTTGTTAAAATTTTTATTAATTGCTGACAAATATAAAATCTCATTTTTTACATCTATTAATGTGATAATGCCTGTGTTAATCTTTAATATTATAGAATTATTTTGTAAGCTTTGAGATGCATTACTATTAATACTCAATAAAATAAAAAAAGAAATTAATAGTGCGTATCTCAAAATTATATTAGTCATTTTTTAAATTTGGAGAGTTTGTTTCTCCAAATGGAATTATTGAGATTGAAAAAAATAATTCTTCACTAGGCTCAAGTTCTGCATCTCTATAGAAATTTTTATTGTATTTTAAAGCCGCCACTAAACAGTCATTCTCATATCTGTAAATAAGGTTATAATATTCATCAATATCTTTTTTAGTATTTCGTCTTTTTTCAAAACTTATAGAATTATTTTTGTCAAATTTAAACAATGATGTATTTTTCCAGTATCCCTGGCTACCGTAATTATTTGTTTCTTCCAAAAATTCAAAAGAAGTTACGAAATTATTTACAGATATATTACTTTTAAGGTAGTCATAATTGGAGCTTTTAAAATTGTTGTCTGCAGAAAAGCTGTATTCAAAATCTATAAATTCATTAGGAAAAAATTTTACACGTCCAATAATATCTGATCTTTTATCCCCAATATTATTGTTATTTGGTAGGTCTTTTCTAGTTTCGTCTCTAAAAGCTTGAGCTATTCGAAGATCTAAAATTTCAGTTTGGTTGATATCTTCAATTTTATAATCTGTCCCAATTGTTAGAGCATATCCACTTTCAACATTTTCAGCAGAAGATAGTCTATTTAGTGAATAAATATTATCAATATTTATAATCTTATTTTCTGTGTCTGATCCATTGTAATTATTAGGACTGTACCTAAGAGAAAATCTTGGTGTTAAATATTTTTTTGTAAATTTATTATCTTTAAATAATGGTAAGGATGAATTGTATACAATCGTAGACATTAAATCGTTATCATTATCTTTTTTAAAATTGCTGGAGTTTTTTGTATCATAATTTAAATTTTTAAAATTTAAATTATAATTTGATGTAATTCCATTTTGAAAAATAAAAGAGTCGGAGTTAAATGTAAAATCATTAATAATTTTATATTCAGATACATTGGTATCATACTGCCTATATGAACCTATTGAGTTAAAATCAATACTCCTAAAAATATTTGAATTAGTTAAAATTTTTTTTTCGTAATCAAAATTAGGTAGTATATATTCATATCTATCAGATTTAGGCTTCGATAAATCTTCATATAATTCTCCAGATATATTTAAAGAGCTATCATCATTAATTCCTGTAAAGTTTAGTTTAGAATGAAGAGTGGTATTGTTTTCAATTAAAGGAGAGTTAAAATCATATGACTTTAAATAAATATCATTAGACACTTTTTGAATATCCAATTCAATGAAACTATCTAAATATTTACCAATATCTAAGTCAAATTCAGAATTTGAAAAAAAATGATTTTTGAATCTTTTTTTATTGCCACCTTTGTTTAAAAACTTTTCATCTGTAAAACTTAAATCAATTACATGATTTGAGTTTTTGTTAACTTCTCTATATTCTGTATTTAAAATTAAGCCCTTATTGGTTGTAAAAATTGGTTTTAATGTCATGTCTTTATTAATCGCTAAAGCTTTGAAGTAAGGGATTTCAAAAGATGAGCCTAAAAAACTACTATCAGAAAATTTTGGAGGTAAAAAACCAGATTGTCTTTTTACAGTTGGGTCAGGGTGAAAAAACTTTGGAAAATAAAATACTGGCAAGTCGTACAATTTTAATAAAGCATCATCATAAATAATTGATTTCTTTTGTTTATCATGAGTAATTTTTTTTGCCTGAAGTGTCCATGGCGGGCAATCATCATTTTTTTTACATGTAGTAAAAATTCCTTTATTTATTTCACTTAAGTTTTTAGATACCTTAATAGAATTTCCATTTAATCTAGGATTGTTATCTTTGTTGTTAAATAATGAATTATTAAAATTTATTCTAAGATCTTTTCCAACAATCTCTCGAGTAGTAGTATTTACTCTTGCTTCTTTAAGATAGTAGCTATTAATTTGATTATCAACAAATTTTAAATTTTTAGAACTAATTAACTTTTTTGTAATATCAAAGATGAATTCTTTAAATAAAAATTTATTCTCCTGATCGTCTTCCATTTTGCTTAATTTTTTTGATGACAAAACCTTTTCCAAAATTGAATATTTCAAATCGCCAGTTTCAATTTGATATTTATTTTCGATTTGAGCTAGAACTTTTTTTGAGGAATAAATTATTTGTATATTTTCATCAAAGAAAAATTCCTCTCCGTCTATTTTAATTTCATTAATATTATCAATTATTTTTACTTGATCATAAATTTTTAAAATTTTTTTATTCTGATCGTAATTAAAATTTTCTGCAGATATAGAAATTCCGTTATCAAATAAAATCTCTACATTTTTTGATCCATAAATAATATTTTTGTTATCGTCGAAAGTTATTGTTGAAGCTTTGAACTCAAAATTTTTACTAAAACTTTTAAAACATATTAAAAAAAATATGCTAATAAATATGAAAATTTTTTTATTTTTCATTTATGCTGATTAATTGAGTTAATGAAATTAAAGTCAGTAAAGTAATAGGTGTTAATGAAACAATTATAGGAGATAAATTAAGGTTTTGGCCCAAAGTATCCGTAATATAATTTATATAATATATGATGACTGATATAAAAATTCCTAATATTATATAAAAGATTTTTGACCTACTTCTTTTAATATATAGCATAATACAACTGGCAAAAATGGTCATTAGTGTACTATAAAAAACATACCTATAAAGTGTATTTAAATAGGAGTCCACTTCAATTGTTGTGTAGCCTAATTTCTGATAGTTGTTTTTTAATTCTTTAAGTTCAAAATAGGTTAGTGAAGATAAATCAGAAAATAATTTGCTAATTTTTTCAGAATTGAAATTACTATAAAATAAAACAGTTTCTTCTGATGATGTTTTTTCTTTGTCTACAATTTTTACGTCCTTTAAAATCCATTGATTAGTTTCAATATTGGCTTTTCTAGAAACAATAGTTTGTATTAAATCAAAATTTTTGTCGAATTTTAAAATTTCAACATTTAATAAAGATTTATTTTCTATTTTACTTGCATTGATTATTCTATATTCATTGTTTATTTCATCCTTTATCCACATACCATTTTCTGTAATGGTAGCTAAATACTTATCATCATTTGAATAACTATTTTTAATATCTAAATATTTGAATTTTAATTTTGCAGAAAAATTATAAAAAAAAACAACTAATATTAAAGATAAAAGAAAACTTATTAGTGTTAACAACTTAATGATATTTAAATTGGTGATACCATAATATTTGAGTATTTGAATTTCTTGATTATCTATAATCTTTATAAAAAAGAATTGTGTTGTAATAAAAAAAATAAATGGAAAAATATTAAATAAAAGTGAAGGAGAATTTAAAAAAGTTAATATAGTTGGAACTAATATAGTGTTTTCATTTTCATCTTTAAAAAAATTTATTTCTTCAAGAATATTCAATAAAATAATTAAGCTAAAAAAAACTAAACTTACTTTTAAAAAGATTCTTAAAAAATCACCTAGTAGATATTTTTCGTATGTTTTATTTATCATTTACTTTAGTTAATGTATCTCCTTATTATTAAATAACTTGTGATTAAAAAAAATATTGGCAAAGCCAATATCGCGAAATCTATATTTTTCGTTATACCAACAAATCTTATTAATACTTCTGATATAAATAGGATAGTTATTGAAATTAAAAATATCATTATTTTAAATGACTTATAACTTTTATTATTTTTATCCTTAAATATCATCATAGATATAATTAGAGCAACTATGGGAATAAATAATGGAGATACACCTCTTTTAAATAATTCTTGTTTAATTGCTTTTTCTGATTTCTTGTCACAATTCATAAAATTTATGTCAGATATAGAAATATTGTTTAAACTTTGAAGACATTTTATTAATAAAAAAGTCGCTCTTTCTTGAACTTTTGGATATGTAGTAGTTTTAGTTGAAAATTTTGAAATATTGAAAGTTGTATTTTTAAAATTAAATCTATGAATTTTATTTTTATTAATATTTAAAATTTCCCCATCTTCTAGAGATAGATAAAAGTTTGTATCTTCTTTAATTAACTTACCAAATTTAGCGTAAATTATTTGAGCTTTTTCATCATTAATTTGATCCTTCAGAACAATATTCTTATAAATATTTTTATTTTCCACTTGATCAACATAAATGGTTAAATTTGAAACTGTATCTATAAATTTTCTTTCTTTTATAAGGTTAGGAAAATAATCTATTCCCGATGTTCTTATGAAGGACCTTGATTTATCTTGAGTGTATGGAACTATGAATAAAGAAAAAATTATTTGTATAACAAAAAAAATAATAGAAAGATTAAAAATATTATGTACCAATCTAATCTTATCAATCCCATGATGCCAGTAGATCATTAATTGGTTTTCACTTTCATATTTTGATATTGTTTGAAATAATGAAATAAGGAAAATAAAGGGCAATATTTTTATAAAAATCTTCGGAAAATTTAAGCTTGTAAATAAAAAATAGACCTTAAAACTATGTCCATCTTCTGAAATGATATCTAAATAGTTAACTGCCTGAAGGGTCCAAACTATTAGGGCAATACTTAATCCGCTCAAAAGCAAAAAAGTGGTTACATCTGAATTAAATTTTTTATAAATTATTTTTTTCATTGAAATTAGATAATTTTATACATATATAGCATTTGCTCGTATAAAGTGTATTTAAAAATATATGTCTATTAAAATTAATTATTTAAACAAATTAAGTGTTAAATCTTCAGCTAATCTTGTCTTATTTGCTGATGAAAAATTCAATATAAATGCATTAAAAAAACATATTTCTAACTCTGAATTTTCTTACATAAGTGATTTATTAAAAAC
>MDSV01155357.1_pt1 | contig 11147 bp, 8 predicted proteins | sample 810851 | NCBI WGS metagenome assembly MDSV01 (sample SAMN05326640, study PRJNA326480) | marine metagenome | isolation source: seawater | place: Atlantic Ocean: North East | collected 2012 | reverse complement strand
GGACGCCGCCGCCATCGAGCGCGAGTTTTCGTACTTCCTCAGCGCGGACGAGCGCAAGATGCTCCTCGAGCGCGTCGAGACGATCCTCGCGTACCTGGACGACCTCGTGGAAAAGAGAGGGTACGACGACGTCGTCATCCACTGACCGACTGACGAACGTCGCGCGGTGTTGTGAATAGAGAAGAGAAGCCGCGGACGCGCGGAAGCGTGAACTCGACTAAATCAATCCCAGACGATGCCGTCTTCAACACGTCGAACGTCTCGGACTGGACGACCTCGGTCGTGGCTCCGACGTGCGCCCACTGCGGACCGCACCGTCTGTGCGCGGAGGGCGGCGGCATCGGGTCAGAGATGCCCGGCGCGGCGCGCGGCGCGAAGCGTCGTAAGCTGCGGGTCGTGGAAGGGGATGCCGCGGCGCGCGCCGGAGACGACGAGGGCGAGTCTGGGAATCGCGCCAACCCGCTTTGTGCGCTGCCGCTCGCTCTGCAGGAGCACATCGCGTCCTTGCTCGACCACGACTCGCTCTTCACCAGCGCGCGTGTGTGCAAAGCGTGGCGGGATGTCGTTCTCAGCGCGAGCCCGACGCCGATGCGTGGCATGCTGAAGCGCATCGTGGAGGGGAACGCGCACACTTTGAAGCACGTCGACCTTAACAACTCGCGTCTTGAAAACAAACGCCCCCCCGAGTACGATCCCCACTGGATGCCAATGGTTGCAGACGACACGCGCGTGGGGAACTTCGAGGATTACACTCGAGAGGCCGTATTGGCCGATTTCGATGTTGATTGGATGACATCAATTGGGCGTAAACCTCCTTTAGAGCTGCTCGTGTTGGCGCGCGACCGCGTGCGCGGCGATGAGGATCGCAACCGCGACCCTGCTTCCAAAAAGTGGTCCTCACGAGACGTCTACAGAGACCTGTACAGAGTGTCGTGTTACGATTGCGCCTCTTTGCTCGAACGGAGAGAGGATCACGATTCTTGGGCGAGAGTCTCTGAAGTCGAGGGCATCACGCGTACGACCGCCGGTGCGCTTAAAGTGCGCCTGTGTAAGGCGTGTCAACGGGGGTACGCGAAGTCGACGCCGGCGCAGCGCCTCGCGACAGGCGCCGCCGCGAAAGATTTTTTTCTGCTTCGGACGGCTGACTTACAACCGCTGCCGTGCGGCATAGACACGAACCCCGTGGACCCGGGCTGGGCGCCCATGCGCGTGTATCGCAAAACCGACGCGACGGAAGCGGCGCTGACGCGTTGGGGAGACCGAGCCTCGTGGGAGAGGGAACGGCACAAAAGACTCATCGGGAACGTGTGATTCGAAAAGACGACGTTCGTCGTCACGCGTCCTTCGCGTTGCCCTCCTCGACGGCGCCGTAGTTCGCCCCCCCCCCAAGCCCCGCCCTGAACGTCTTCGCGCGCTCGAGCAGGAACGAGCTCTCTTCCTTCGAGAGGTTCTTCACCACGCGCGACAGCGAGTGGAAATCCATGAACCCGGACGCGAACAGGTTATCCCACTCGGCGAGGCCGATGACGCCCTCCTGTTCGTCGCCGACGTCCGCCGCGTCTCCTCCTAAGTACGCCCTGTGCTTCTCCGAGTCCAGGTCCGCCTGGTGAATCACGAACCCCGCGAGCGTGTTCATCTCCTGCTCGGAGAGCCCGCTGCCCGCGACGCTCTCCTGGATGGCGTCGTAGATCTCCGCGTGGTCCAACCCGCCGGACTTGTCGGCGTCCACCAGGCGGAACACGTGCCCCGCGACGATGGATTGAATCGCGAACCGCGCCGCCTCGCGCTCGAAGATGGCCGTCTCGTTCCCGAACTCCTTGTACATCTTCGAGCGGTCGCCGAGGAGGTAGAACGCCACCTGCTGCGTGATGATCACGGCGACGTTCAGCAGCACCAGACCCTGGATCACGGCGTTGACCATGAACATCAAGTCCACGGTGCTGATCACGCCGCTCGCCTGGATCACCACCTTTATGCCGTACCGATACCGGTTCTCGAACCCGCCGCGCTCGCGCACGCCCGACCCCGCGCCCCCGGCGGACCCCTTCGCCGGGAAGTGACTCACGTCGTTCCCCAGCGTCGCCCACATGTGTTGCGGCGACAGCGACAGGATGCACACCGTCTCGCCCGGCTGGCCGTTCCGCTCGCCTTCGAACCCCGGCGCCTGGTGGTAGTTGTAGTACTGCATCTTGGCGGTGATCTGCAGACCCTTCACGCGCAGCTTGGCCTGCCCGTTGCGGGTCTTCGACGTCGTCACGCCCTCCTCGCTCGACCCGCCGCCCGCCGCGTACTCGTCCAGGCTCAGGCCGACGAAATCCAGCACTTTCCACAGCGGCAGGTTCACCGCTTCGCCGGGCGCAAACTCGTGCAGATTTTCCAGACTGTCTTCGCGTCGCACGAACGTGCGAGGCAACTCCCCCCGCCCGTACAGCGCCTCGTACTTGTGCTCCAGGCTCACGGTCAGGTTTTCAGCGGCGACGTTGAACGCGTTTTTGGTGGCGCGGCAGTAACACCGCCCGAGCTCCTCGGTGAACGTGACGTTCGCGTAGTCGTCCTCCGTCTCCGCCGAAGGGCACTCCTCATCCGGCACGCCCGCATCTTCGAAGACGGACCGCCCGCACGTCTCGTTCTTCCCGCGCGCGCTCACAAACGCGACGGTGTTTGTCTGCACCATGGTGCTGAAAAAGATCTGGCTCTCGCCCTTCATCGCGAGCTCGGCGTCCTCCTGGAACGCGCACCCGATCTTCTCGTACGTGTAGGTCGAGTCGTACACGTAATCGTAATCTTCGTTGTCGCAGTACCGAAACGACCCGTCTTTCGCGCTGTACGCGTCGTAGAACGCGTCCCGCGCGCGCGAAAAGCTGCTCACACCGCTCGTGCCGTTGTAGTCCGAGGTTGACCACACGGACACGAGCCCGAGCGGGACGCTGTCCACCAGGTACAGCTGCCCGCTGAACAGGTTGAAGCACACGTAACCGAGGATGGCCACCACGATGGCCTTGTGCGTGAACCCGAGGCGGTAGTCCTGGAACGTGATCGTTCGAGGACACGTGAACGACGCCATCACGTCGTACGCTATCTTGGCCGCCATGACGCGCGAGGCGTGTCACGACGCCGGCGCCGAGGCTCCTCCCCTGCCCTGCGCGCGTCGCTGTGTCGTCGTCGTCGTTTTTTTTTAGGGGGTGTTGGAAAAGACGAAACGCCGAAAACTGCGACCGCCGGGACGTGCATTCGCGTGTGCGGGAAGCGCTGGGCACTGCGTCGGTGCGTTTTCTCGAGTCACAGACCTTACGAGATCGACTGAGAAAAGTTTATCTCGAGAGAGCGCTGGGAAGGAAGGCTGCGGAACCAGTCTTCGAAGGCCCCTCGGTTCGCGCGCCTCTCGCATTCCGCACGCGCACGCCACGGCACTCCCGTCCGCGAGCTCGACCTTCACGTCGCCCGCTCACACGTCGGCACAGAGCGACTCCCGCGTTCGACTCAACGCACAAGATGGCCTTCACCATCGCCTCCAACGTCGCCGCGAAGGCGGCGGCTGCCCCCGGGCGACGCGTCGCGCCCAAGCGCAGCGTCGCCGCGCGCGCAGCCAAGGGTTTCGAGATGCCCGATCAGTACAAGAAGGTTCGTCTCTCGATTTGTTGCCCCCTCGAGGATCGAACCTGTTGAGAGTCGAAGAGGCGTCCCGTGGCGCCGCCGCGACGGGACCGATCGCACTCCTCCCTCCGGCTTAAAGTGGATAGGAGCCATCGCGCGCTTGATGTCAATCTGCGCCCTCGCTGACGCGTCCCCTCCCCCCTCTCCCGCAGATCGCGCCCACTGCCGACCGCGTGCTCGTCAAGATCGCCGAGGCTGAGACGACCACCGCCGGTGGTATCATCCTCGCCGAGACCGCGCAGCGCAAGCCCACCTCCGGTACGTCCCAACCGACGTCGTCGAGGAGCGGTCTTCGTGACCTAAACCCTGTGTGTTCGCCGCGCGTCGAAAAAGCGACGCGTTTCGCGAATGCGCCGTCGCGCTTTCGCGCGCGCGAGGTTCGCGCGTGTCTTTTCACGACGACGACGCGCGCTTCTCACGTCGCGGTTCCTAAGCCAACCCCTGACAAACACACCCCGTTCGCGATTTTCCGACAGGCGACGTGATGGAGCTCGGCCCCGACTGCAAGACCCTGGAGAAGGGCTCGACGGTGCTGTACAACAAGTTCGGCATCGGGTGCACGGATTTGGAGATGGGCGACGACTCGTACATCGTCATCAAGGAGCAGGACCTGATCGGCACGTTCCCCGGCTCGGGCGCGACCGCCAGCGACATCCCCAAGATGTCCCCCATGGGAGACCGCATCCTCATCAAGCCCGAGGAGGTGAGCAACACGAGCGCGGGCGGGATCATGCTGACGGACGGCGCCGTCGAGCGTCCCAGCACCGCGACTGTCGTCGCAGCGGGCCCGGGGAAGAAGGGCGAGGACGGCGAGCTCGTCCCTATGAACATCAAGAAGGGGGACAAGGTGATGTTCTTCAAGTACGCCGGGGACAAGATGTACGACGACAACGGCGTCGAGTACATCGTGGTGCGGGAGAACGACATCCTCGCCACCATGTGAGTCGCGCGCCGACGCGACCCGTCTCTCATCGCGCGGGATCGGTCACGGAGAGCGCCGAGCGCGCGCGGCGTCGTTGTGGCGCGCGCGGTGGTAGAGCGATGGTGTGACACGCGCGCGTCTTTCTTTTTCGCCTCGCGCGCGCCTGACGATGCGGTAAACGTCGCGACCGCCGCGTCGAGGCCGGCGATGAAACCTCGGCAGTCGTCTCGTTTCGCGCTCTCGCGTTTTCGTGCTTTCGCTCGAAACGAAGTACCGATCGTTTTCATCGGCGCCGCGGTGAGGTTCGACCGGTCCGACCGAACCCGTTCACCGAGGCTGGCGGTCGTTTCGTTCGCGTTCACCGACCGAAATCCCGAGCGCGCGATTCGGATCGCGCGAATTTCTTGTGGTTTTCGTGCGTGTCGAGTTGTCGCGCGGTTGACTGACACGGGTAAACCGTCGATTCACGGTTCATTTTTCTTCACGCGGCGGATTCTTGATTTTGTGCGAGCGCCTCCGCCAATCACATCGCGCGCCTGTGTGTTTTTTTCGCTCCGCCCGGCGATTTGGGATGGATACTTGACGGACGAGACGCGCGCGCTCTGCGGTATTCCAGCACACGAGACACTCTCTCACCACCTTCACAACAAAAAGATGGCTGTTCTCCAGGTCAACGCGCTCTTCAAGAAGGCCGCGCCCGCGCCCGCCAAGAAGGCTGCGCCCGCCAAGAAGGGGTCCTTCCAGAAGAAGGCTGCCCCCGCGCCCAAGAAGGCCGCCCCCAAGAAGACCGTCGTGCGCAAGGCCGCCCCCAAGAAGACCGTCGTGCGCAAGGCCGCGCCCGTCAAGAAGACCTCCGGCAAGCCCTCCCAGGCGGGTGGTGATGCCTCCAAGTGGTATGGTACGTATCTCCTCCTCCCGCCGCGAAGTCCGTCCGCGGAGACACGAATCCGTCACCCACAACTTTCGCGTCTCGCGCGCGCGCGCGATCGGCGCGACAACATCATCGCGCGGCTCGATCGGATCGACGAAACGCGAGTCGCCCCGGCGTTCGCCCGTCATCGAGCGATTCGGCCGGTCGCGATCTCGTCGCGTGCGACGCGCGCCCCGTCACGCCTCCGACTCCACCGCGTCCAACCCCGATGAAGATCGGCGAGCTCCACGGACACGACACGCACCGAGACCGACGTCGGTGACGACGCGACTCTTCGAAATTTTCGCTTCGAGACCTGACGGTTGTTTTTCCTCTCTTTCTTCCTTCTCTCGCAGGCCCCAACCGCCGCCTGTACCTCCCCGCCGGCCTCCTCGACATCAACACCGACGTGCCCTCGTACATGGACGGCACCCTCGCCGGTGACTACGGCTTCGACCCCCTGAAGCTCGGCGCCGACGGCAAGATCGAGCAGTACCGCGTGGCGGAAGTTATCCACGCGCGCTGGGCCATGCTCGCCATCCCCGGCATCGTGATCCCCGAGGCGCTCGGCATTCCCGGCGGCGTGTGGACCGAGACCGGCAAGGTGTTCCTGGACGGCGAGGCCGGCCGCCCCGAGATTCTCGGCAACCCCTACCTGTTCACCGCCATCGAGGTGGCGCTTATGGCGGGCGTCGAGGGCTTCCGCTCGGGCAAGATCGAGGCTCCCTCCGGCTTCGCGCCCATCTACGGCAAGTTCGAGGGCTCCGATTTCTCCGGCCTCGACCCCATCAACCCCGGCGGCCCCCTGGATTTCTTCAACGTCGCCGCGACCCCCGAGGACCTCGCGATCCTCAAGGTCAAGGAGATCAAGAACGGCCGCCTCGCGATGATCGCGATGCTCGGCGTGTTCGTGCAGGGCGCCACCACCGGGGAGGGCCCCGCCGCCAACTGGGGCAAGCACGTCGCCGACCCCTTCGGCTACAACTTCGTCACCATCGCGGGCGTCGAGCGCACCCCCGTGCTCTAAAGCTCTAAAGCGTTTGTTTTCAAAATATCAGGGAACGACCGTCGATGAGGAGTGTGTGAGAGACGCGCGAGGCGCGTCGGGGCGAGTGAAGCGGGTGAGCGTTTTTCACGATACGAAGAAGAAGATTCGCCGCGCGGAGGCGCTACTCCCCGTCGTCGACAGCCTCTATCCTGAGCACCCGCACACCCCGCTCGGCCGCGTCGCGCGCGGTGAGCGACTCGGCCCAGCCGCGTCGGTTCGTGGCGTCCGACGCGCGCACCAGAGCCCCGGCGGGTTTCTTTCCCTCCCGCGCCGCCTCGCGCACGCGTAGGCCGCGCGAAGCGCACGCCGCCAGAAACGCCCGCACCGCCGAGGCTTTGTTCGGGCTCGCCGCGCGGGGGCGCCACGCCAAGAAACACACCGGGCGCGCGAAGCGCGCTCTCGTGGTTTCCGGTCGCGTTTTTCGTGTCGACGAACTCGACGAACTCGGTCTCGGCGCCAACAGATCGCGGAGCGTCCCGGCGAGCGGCGCCGCGCTCGCCTCGTCGTACAACACGTCCGACGCCAGGATCACGTCGTAGCGGCGTTCGTGAGTCTCGTCGGACGAACCGTCTCGTCGCCTCCGCCGCCCCGCCGAAGGCTCAGAGTCGTCGGTACCGCGTCCCTTCCTCGCGTCGTCGTGTTTGTCGTCGTGTTCTTCTTCTTCGATCGCGTCGTATGGAAGAAGCAAGTCGTCTATCGGGTCCCCGAACGTGTAGCGTCGCGTCGCGCGATTCTTCGATCCGTCGTTCGACCCTTCGGGCGGGTTCGCGGCGAGGTTGCGCGCGCACAGCGCGAGCGCGGCCGGTTTGCGGTCCGTCAAAGTCAGGTGGATCTCGACGTTCCTCCGCGCGCACGCCGCCGCGAGCAGGCACCCGCACGCCCCCGTGCCCGCCCCGAGCTCGAGGACGCGGACGGGTCCGCCTTCGTCCGCGGCGTTCCCCGAGAAGGCGCGTCGTTCTCGGCGCTCGTCGCGTTTGGAAAACAACTCGTCCACGACGAAGGCAGCCAAGCGCATGGCGCAGTCGTAGACCACGCCGGGTATGCCGACGTCGGGGTCCTGCCGCACGGTCACCGTGACGGGATTTTCGCTCGTGTCGTCGTCGAAGAGATCCACGCGCAGGGACTGGAGCTCGGCGCGCTCCACGACGTCGTACGAACGAGGACACAGCTCGCGCATTGTTGCTTTCTCGAGAAGAGCACGAAGAAAACGGCTTCCGCGAATCCGTCAGACGGGCTCGCCACCAGCGCGCGCGCCTCTGGTTCGCTCTGCGCGGCGAGCCGCGCGTGCCGCTTCGTGAGCCGCGCGCGAGGTTCGCGCCGAGTGTGCGCGCGGGTGTGACTCCTCTGACGAATCCGGAGCGTCGCCAGCTTCGCGGAGCTTCGATTCTTCGAGGCCACGTGGAAAAAATCCACGTCGGCGATTTCACGTCTCCCTCGGAACGTCGCGCATCCTGCGCCGCGGAACGTGGGCGACTCCCGCAGTCTGAGGCGCGCACGAAGCCGCCGCCGCGTCGACCCTGAAACGTCCGCGCTCCGCCGCCATGTCCAAGCTTCCGTTGGGCTGGGAGAACCGCCGCAACAACCTCACTGAGCATGACATGAAACTGGTGCGTGTCGATTCCGGCGGGCGCGCTCGGTGCGCGGGGAGCGACGCGCCGCGACGCGGACGCGTCGCCTGATGCCGAGAGAAAAGGCACCTCAGCGCTTTTCGTCCCTTTCTCGGACGCTTTCTTCGATCGAAAACGTCTCCTGACGTCTCGTTCTCTCCCCGCGAACGTTCGCGCGGAAATCAAACAGGGCGCCGCCGCCGCGGGCACCTTTTCCTCGAAGGGCCTGATCGCGGGCGCGTACGCGGACGGCAGCGAGACGCACAAGACCACGGAGGAGGTGGAGGCGTACTGGATGAAGCAGATCGAGTCGGAGCGCGCGAGCGCGCGCGCCGAGGGACGCGAGACGAACCTGCCTTACGGGTTCGACCAGAGGGAGAAGACGCGGGCCGCGGAGGCCAAGGCGTACGGCGCGGCGGCAGGACCCGGGGGAAGCTCGTCCACGCACGGCGGCGCGACGTCCGCTTCGGGAGCGGCAGGCGCGACCGCCCCGACGTTTGCGCGCTCGGAACGACACGCCGTTCCCGACGTCGCGGCGGCGCCTTCTTCGTCCCCCTCCGCGGAGGGCGCGCCGGTGGCCGAGGTGGCGCTGCTGCACGTGGCGACGCACACGCTGGAGACGCTGACCGCGACGCTGCGCGCGAAGCCCGTCCTGCTGGACGCGGAGGACCGAGCCGCGTTCGCGGCGGCGGTGAAAAAGAGCCTGGACGCCGTGTTGCACTGCAGATGACAAAAACGGCGTGTTTGGAACCGTCTCGAGAGAAACCTTTCAAGCCTCCTTTCAAGCGCGTTTCTTTGAACTCCTTTGAACGCGCGTTTTTTCGCCCGGTCGATCGCGTCGATCGAAGCGGCCGCGATCTCCGTATATATCTCGGAACCGCGCGGGTTGCGTCAGCGCGAAGACCGCGCAGTGTGTGGCGCACGCGCTGAAGGTCCAGGCGAGACGCGCGCTGAAGCTTAAGATCCCGGCCATCCACCGGTCGTCGATGTTGACCTCGACCGCGGCGTTTCGCGCGAGGGTCTCGGTGCGTTCGCGAACCGCGCGAAGCGGAGGGCTCGTCCGTCCTCGCGGCGCCATGCCCGCTCGAGGGGTCCCTCTCGCACCGTCCGACGGGAACGAACGCGCGTCGCGACGCCGCGCCGCGCCGTTCGCGACGCTCCCGGCCGCGCTCGCCCCGGCGCACGCGCCGCGCCGCTCCGCGCGTCTCCGCGCGTCCGCGGGCGACGCGGCGGGCTCCGACGACTCGAACGACTCCGCGAGGGACCCGTCGTTTCCGGGTTCGGTCGAACCCGACTCGGAGGAGGCGTCGGACGAGTGGGGCGGGTGCGAAACCGTCGGCGACGCCGTCGCGCTCGTTCGCGACGAGCTCTTCTCGTCGTCGACGAGCGGTTCGCCGACCGCGGGACCCACTGCTGCGAAACGCTCGAAACGCTCGCTTCTCATCGCGCTCGTGGCTCTCGTGGCGATCCACGTGCGCGACCCGGGGTGGGGCGTGTGGAACGCGATCCGCGTGGCGGGCGCGCTCGCGCTCGGAACCGGTTTGGCGCTGAAAGGGTACAAGAGCGGATCGCTCGACGCGACGGGCGCGGCGAGCGCGGCGCTGGTAGGGTGGGGCACGCTGTACGCGGGCGTGCGGTTCGGCTTGAGCCTGGGGGTGTTCTTCTTCGCCAGCAGCGCGATGACCCGGGTCGGGTCCTCGATCAAGGCCAGGGTGGACGAGCACCACGAGAAAGGGAAGGAGGGCGGCGCGCGCGACTGGGTCCAAGTGTTGGCCAACGGCTTGGTGCCCACGTTCCTCGCGATGGGCTACGCGTTCGCCACGGGCGGGCCGGAACACCTGCTCGGCGTGACCAATGCGTTCGAGACGCCGCTCGCGGCGGCGTTCATCGGGTACTACGCCTGCTGCGGGGGCGACACCTGGGCCAGCGAGCTGGGCGTCCTCTCCAAACAAAAGCCGCGGCTCGTCGTCGCGCCTCGCGTGATCGTCGAGCCCGGCACCAACGGGGGCGTCACGCCGCTCGGGCTCGTCGCGTCGGGCGCAGGGGGGCTGGCCGTCGGCGCGGCGTTCTACGTCGGGGGTCTGCTCGTGCCTCTGGTCACGGGAAGGTTCGAGCTCGCGCTTCGCTTCGCCACGCAGTGGCCGGTGCTCGCGATCGGCACGGGCGCGGGAATCGTCGGGTCGCTCGTGGACTCGGTGCTCGGCGCGACGGTGCAGTTCTCGGGGTACTGCTCCGAGCGCAAGCGCATGGTCAGCGCGCCCGGCCCCTCCGTGCGCAGGGTCTCCGGCGTGAACTTCCTGAGCAACTCCATGGTCAACTTCGTCAGCGCGGTGCTCTGCGCGACCGTGCTGTACTTCGGGACGATCGCCGCAGGGCTGCCCAGGCCTTAGGCGGGCGCGAGAAGAGGAACGACGAGTATTCGACTCCTAAAAAAGTCTTTGCGCGTATAAAAGGCGTCATTTGCGTGCCGAACGCGAATCTTCACTCGAGCGTCGTCGCCGGCGACGGCGCGCCTCGCCTCGCGATCCCCCACCGCTCTTCGTTCCACCGCTCGATCCGCGCGTCCGATCGCACCGCGTCGTACAGTCGCCGCAGCCGGGGACACTCCGCGTCCAGAAACTCCGACACGAACCCGGTGGCCAGCGGCGCGCAGTACTTGTGCGGCGCGTCCGCCTCGAGGCCGTCTAGAAGCACGTACAGCGAGAGGTCCGCGATCGTCATCGAGGCGCCGCACACGTACGGGCCGTCATTCCTGTCGTCGCGCTCGGACGGAGTGAGCCCGACATCGGACCCGAGAAGCGCTTCGATCTGCCTCAGCCGCGCGGGCACGTGTACGTCGGTCACGGCGTCGAGTGCGCTTTTTTTCTGCGCCTCGGAGAGCGCCGCGCCCTCCGTCAGTCTCCCGTCGGTCGGGTCGCGCGGCAGCGCGTTCCCGTACCACAGCGGCGTGAAGGTCTTGCGCAGATCCGCGAGGCACTCCTCCACCGCGTCCACGCGGAGCTGCCT
>MDSV01152400.1_pt1 | contig 11147 bp, 8 predicted proteins | sample 810851 | NCBI WGS metagenome assembly MDSV01 (sample SAMN05326640, study PRJNA326480) | marine metagenome | isolation source: seawater | place: Atlantic Ocean: North East | collected 2012 | reverse complement strand
TAGAAATCATTACTGCTATAATAGTTTCTGGAGGCTAGAGGTGGGTGCTGCTTGAACCCGACCAGATCTTAATCGAAGCAGTCGTAAAGACAGTAATTCAGGTTCTAGTCTCCTAGATTAACAAAATGAATAAAAATTCAAAAGTACTTGCATTAAAATACCGTCCTCAATCATTCGAGGATTTAATAGGTCAAGACATTGTTGCACAAACAATAACTAATTCAATTAAATCAAACAAAATACCAAATGCATATCTTTTTACTGGTATTAGAGGAATAGGAAAAACCACAACAGCAAGAATAGTTGCAAAATCCTTAAATTGTTTAAAAGGAATTGAAAATTTGTGTTCAGAGGAAAAATGTGAAAATTGTGAGGCAATAACAAACTCAAGTCACATAGATGTTCTTGAAATGGATGCGGCTAGCAAAACAGGAGTCGATGATGTAAGAGATTTAATTGAATTTTCACGGTATGGCCCAACTTCATCGAAATTTAAAATTTTTATAATTGATGAAGTTCACATGCTTAGTAAACAAGCATTTAATGCTCTACTAAAAACTTTAGAAGAACCACCAGAATATTTAAAGTTTATTTTTGCGACTACAGAAATTAAAAAAATACCAATTACAGTTGTTTCTAGGTGTCAAAGATTTGATTTATCAAGAATAAACTCTTCAGAGTTGTTTACTTTTATAAAAAAAATAAAAGATAAAGAAAATGGAAAAATATCTGATGATGCCTTGAAATTAATTGTCAAAATTTCAGAGGGATCAGTAAGAGATGCCCTATCATTATTGGATCGAGCTTTATTAACTACTGATAAAAATAATGAGATAAGCCTAAACGATGCTCAAAAAATTTTTGGTCACTTTGATAAATCGCAATTGATAGATTTATTTCAACTAATTTTAGAGGGTAATAAAAGTCAAGTTCTAGAAATTTATAGAAAAATTTACAATCAGGGTATTGAGCCTAAAATTTTTATTAATGATTTTTTAGAAGTTTTATATTTTTTTAAAAACATAGATTCATTAACTATTGAAAGTACAAACTTCTCTCTAAATGATGCTGAATTTAACAAAATAAAAGAAATATCAGATAAAATAGACAATGAAGTCTTAATTTTATTTTGGCAATTTACTATAAAAACTCTTGATGAATTAGATATTGTATCAAATCAACATTTGTCTATTGAAATGCTTTTAATGAGATTAATACACTTAAATGGCATTAAACCAAAAAAACAATATGAAGAAAAAAATAATATTGAAAATGATGCTTATAAAAATGATACGGATAAAATTATTTCTGATTTTACCAATAAAGAAACCATAAATCAAATAAAAAATATTTCTCAAGAAAAAAAATTAAAACCTAAAGCAGAGTCAAAAATTAAATCAATTGATTCAATTTCAATTAATTCTTTCGAGGATTTATTATTTACTTGTAATTCTAAAAAAGAAATGCACTTAAAATTTGAATTAGAAAAAAATGTAAGTCTTGTTAAATTTGAAAAGGGTAGAATAGAAATTTCTTTTAACGATAACTTAAACAAAAATTTTGTTAAAGATTTATCATCCAAACTTTTTGAGTGGACAGAACAAAGATGGATAATAAGTTTTAGTAAAAACAAAGGAAAAGAAACTGTTAAAGAACAGGAAAAAAATAAAAAAATTGAGTTAATTAATGACGCAAAAAAAACTCAATTATATAAAAAAATGATAAATTATTTTTCAGATGCAGAATTAGTAGATATTAAAACTCTTAGTAAAAAAGATGACTAATGACTGATTTTAAAAAAATTTTAGATCAAGCAAAAGAACTTGAAACAAAAATGAAAGAAAGCCAAGAAAAAATCAAAAATATAAGAGTTGAGGGTATTTCAGGCTCAAATTCAGTAAAAGTTTTTTTAGATGGTGAAGGTGAAATGCAAAAAATAGAAATATCTGAACAAATAATAAAAGAAGATAAACAAATTATTGAGGACTTAATTGTTGCTGCTCATAATGACGCAAAAGCAAAACTAAAATTAAAAACAAATGAAGAAATTTCTAAAGCCACAGGAAATTTTGGAATACCTGGTTTTAAATGGCCACTATAATTAATGCAAAATATTAAAGAAATAGAAGAATTAATTAAACTTATTTCTAAACTTCCAGGGTTAGGTCCAAAATCTGCAAAAAGAATAGTTTTAAAATTAATTAATAACAGAGAAGAGCTTATTAGACCAATGGCAAGCACTATGGCACAAGTTTATAAAAATGTAATGAGGTGCAATTATTGTGGATCTTTAAAATCAAATACAACAGGTTGTGTTAATTGTGAAAAAAAAAAAGATACATCTAATAAAATATGTGTTGTAGAGGACATAGCAGACCAATGGTCAATAGAAAATTCAAATATTTACAATGGTTATTTTCATATTCTTGGAGGAACAATTTCATCTGTTGGACTTAGAAAAGAAGATCTTTTGATAAATTCATTAATAGAGAGAGTAAAAAAAGACAATATTGACGAGGTTATTATAGCAACTAGCGCAACAGTTGAGGGACAAACTACAGCTTATTATATTCAAGATAGCTTAAAACATACTAAAGTAAAAATTACTAAATTAGCTCAAGGACTTCCAGTTGGAGGAGAGATAGAAAGTTTAGATGATGGAACTTTATTCTCTGCTTTTAGAAATAGATCCAAACTAAATTCTAGTTCTGACTAATTTTTTTTTTCAATCTATTAGAGTGCAAAAGTGGCTCAGTATATCCAGATGGTTGCTCTTTACCTTTAAATATTAATTCACAAGCTGTTTTAAAAGATAAAGAACCTTCATAGTCGTCACTCATATTTATATAATTTTTGTCAAATTCGTTTTGCTTATCTACAACTTTTGCCATTTCTTTCATTATTTCTAAAACTTGAATTTTGGTTGTTATTCCATGATGAATCCAATTTGTTATATGTTGCGATGAAATTCTTAAAGTAGCTCGATCTTCCATAAGACCCACATTATTTATATCAGGAACTTTTGAGCAACCAACTCCTTGATCAATCCACCTTACAACATATCCTAATAATGTTTGAGCTGAATTTGATATTTCTTTATTTATTTCATCAACAGACCAATTTGGTCTGTCAGCAACAGGAATAGTCAGAAGGTCATCTAATTTAGCTTGTTTGCGATTCATAATTTCTTTCTGTTCATCAAAAATATTTATTTTATGATAATGAAGCGCGTGTAGTGAAGCTGCTGTAGGTGATGGTACCCATGCACAATTAGCTCCAGCTTTTAAATGATTAATTTTTTCTTCCAACATTTCTTTCATCTTGTCAGGCATAGCCCACATGCCTTTTCCAATTTGAGCTTTACCTGAAAATCCACATTTTAAACCAATATCAACATTATTGTTTTCATACGCAGAAATCCATTTTGATGATTTCATTTCTCCCTTTTTGATCATTGGACCTGCTTCCATTGACGTATGCATTTCATCACCAGTTCTGTCTAAAAAACCTGTGTTGATAAAAAAAACTCTATTTTTTAATGATCTTATGCACTCTTTTAAATTGGCTGAAGTTCTTCTTTCTTCATCCATGATACCGATTTTACAAGTATATTTTTCTAATCCAAATAATTCTTCTACTTTAGAAAAAATCAAATCTGTAAATGCAGTTTCATCTGGACCATGCATCTTTGGTTTTACAATATAAATTGATCCTTTTCTCGAATTTTTTTTAGTTTTTAAGTCGTTTATAGCGGCTGCTGTTGTTAAAAACGCATCCATAATTCCTTCAGGTATTTCACTACCATCCTTAAGTATCATAGATGGGTTAGTCATAAGATGGCCGACGTTTCTTATTAATAACAAACTTCTTCCATGAAGTTTTAATCCCTTTCCTTCTTTTGATATGAAGCTTCTATCAGGATTAAGTTTTCTCTCTAATTTTTTTCCATTTTTATCAAATTGAATTTTTAAATTTCCTCTCATTAAACCTAACCAATTTTTATAACAAATGATTTTATCTTCTGCGTCTACTGCCGCGACACTATCTTCATTATCACAAATAGTTGAAATAGCTGACTCAGCAATAACATCACTAATTCCAGCAATGTCATGTGCTGCACTAAATGCTTTTGGATTAATTATAATTTCGAAATGTAGTTTGTTGTTTTGAAGTATTATTGCAGTGGGTTTGCTAACATCACCTCGATGTCCAATAAATTTTTTCTTATCTTTTAATTTATACTCATAATCATCTTTATATATAATTAATTCTTTGTTAATGATTTTTAGAGCAGCAATATTTTTCCAACTTGTTCCATCTATAGGAATATGTTTGTCAAAAAATTCCCTAACATATTTTATTACTTCCTGTCCTCTTTGAGGATCGTATCTTTCACTTCCACCTTCTTCAGACTCTATTACATTTGTTCCATATAGACTATCATATAAGCTTACCCATCTAGCATTGGCTGCATTTAGAGTATACCTCGCATTCATAATTGGAACTACTAATTGGGGTCCTGCAATCTGAGCTATTTCATCATCTATATTTATTGTCTTTATTTTAAAATCTGGCCCTTCCTCTTTCAGGTAATCAATTTCTTTTAAAAAATTTTTATATTCTGAGCTTTTGAATTCTTTAGTTCTATTTTTGACGTGCCAATCATCAATTTTTTTTTGTAAATCTTCTCTTATTTTTATCAACTCTTTATTTTTTGGTGCAAGCTCATGAACTGCATTATCGAATTCTGACCAAAATTTTTCTTGAGAAATATCCAGATCTTTTAATAGATCGTCATTTATGAAATTAAAAAGTTCTTTAGAAACTTTTAGGTTGTTAATATTAAGATAATTTATAGTCATAAGCTCTTTTTTAAAACCCATGTAAAACTAAGTCAAATAATTTATATAAACATGGACATTTTGTTGTCATTTTTTATACATATGTAATAATTTAATAAATGAAAAATTATCTTAATTTTGAAACAGAAATAAAAAATTTAGAAATTGAACTTGAAAAATTAAAAGATCCATACAATCAAGAGGGATTATCTGAAGTAGACACTAAAAAAATTTCTCAAACACAAGAGGAACTTGATAAAAAATTAAAACTTATATACTCAAACCTAGATCCCTGGCAAACTACCATGGTAGCTAGACATGAAGATAGACCTAAATCAAAGTTTTTTATAGACAATTTATTTGAAGATTTTATTCCTTTAGCAGGTGACAGGTATTATGGAGAGGACAAGTCAGTATTAACTGGTTTTGCAAAATTCAATAATCAGTCTGTTTTGGTAATAGGTCAAGAAAAGGGAGATAACTTAGAAGCTAGAATTGAAAGAAATTTTGGGATGATGAGGCCAGAGGGTTATAGAAAAACTATAAGGTTAATGGAACTCGCTGACAAATTTAATATACCAATAATTTCTTTCATTGATACGCCGGGAGCATATCCAGGTGTTGGTGCTGAAGAAAGAGGTCAGGCAGAGGCAATAGCTAAGTCAATTGAATGTTGTATGAAATTAAAAGTCCCAACCTTAGCAATTATAATTGGAGAAGGTGGATCAGGAGGTGCTATTGCACTTGCGTCATCAAATAAAGTGCTAATGTTAGAAAATGCTATTTATTCTGTAATATCACCAGAAGGGTGTGCAACAATTTTATGGAGAGATCCTAAAAAGATGTTAGATGCAGCTCAAGCTATGAAGCTATCAGCTAAAGATCTTTTAGAATTAAAAGTGATAGATGAAATAATTTCAGAACCTTTAGGAGGTGCCCATAGAGACAAAAATTTAATCTTAAGTAATATTCGAGATTCTATTTCAAGAAACTTATCAACGTATAGCACAATGTCTTCAGAGGATATTTTTAATCAAAGAAAAAACAAGTTTTTAAAAATTGGTAGAAATAAAGGATTTATAAGTAATCCAGAAAGCTTGGGTGCACCAGAAACCAAAAATAGTTTTCAAGAAATATTTAAAAATAAGAGAAATTTATATTATTTAGTAGGATCTGCGTTTTTAGTGTTAGCTTTATTGACTTTTTTTTTATAAAGCTCCACAGCATCTTTTATATTTTTTTCCTGACCCACACAAACAAGGTTCATTTCTACTCATTTTTTTCCCAATATATTTTGGATCAATCTTTGCTGGCTTAAATTCATCATTTTTTTTTACTTCTTGCTCAACAACTTTTAAATTCATTAAGATAGTTATGTAATCTATTTTTAATTTAATCAATAAAATTGAAAACAAATCAAACGCCTCTTTTTTATATTCAATCAAAGGGTCTCTTTGGCCATAAGATCTTAATCCTATTACTTGCCTTAATTGCTCTAAATATTGTATGTGAGATTTCCAATTTAAATCTATTGATTGTAATAGAATTCTTTTTTCTATTTCTTTAGCTTGTATATCTCCTAATATTTTTGTTCTCTCTAATCTATTACTATTAAATAGATCACTAATTTTTTTTTTAAAATCATTATCCTTCATCAATACTAGCTCTTTAAATTGATTTTCATTAAAACTTTTTCCCACTAAAGTTTTTAGTTTTGTATCAAATTCGTTATTTTTAGGGTCCGATAATTTTTGTATTTTCAATGATATTAAATCATCAAGAATTTCTTTTAAAAATCCTTCAGAATAGGAGAATATTTCACCACTATTCATAGCATCATTTCTTTGAGAAAAAATCACATGTCTTTGATCGTTTAAGACATTATCAAATTTAATAAGTGTTTTTCTTATATCAAAGTTCCTAGCTTCTACTTTTTGCTGAGCTCTCTCTAAAGCTTTATTTATCCAAGGGTGATCTATACTCTCACCATCTTTCAAACCAAGTTTTTCAAGCATATTGTTCATAGACTCAGAACCAAATATTCGCATTAAGTCATCTTCAAGGCTAACATAGAATATTGAACTACCTTGATCTCCCTGTCTTCCAGATCTACCTCTAGCTTGGTTATCAACTCTTCTTGACTCCATTCGTTCCGTACCAATAACAAACAATCCACCTAAAGATTTAATTTTGTCTTTGTCAATTTTGAGCTGATCTTCAGTATCAGATCCTTTTTTACCACCTAATTGAATATCTACTCCTCTACCAGAAATACTTGTAGTTATAATCACTGAACTATCTTTTCCTGCGTTTGCAATTATTTCAGCTTCATTTTCATGATTTTTAGCATTTAGAACAATATGTTTGATTTTCTCTCTATCTAATAAATTTGAATAAATTTCTGATTTATTAATACTTGAAGTAAATATTAATAGAGGTTGTCCAATTTTATTACATTCTTTAATTTTCTTTATAATAGCAATATTTTTTTCTTTCTCTGTTCTAAAAATTTGATCATTAAAATCCTTACGTATCATTGGATTATTTGTTGGTATTACTACAACTGGTAAATTATATATTTCAAAAAATTCCTCAGCTTCTGTAGCAGCTGTACCTGTACATCCTGAAATTTTTTCATAAAGTTTAAAATAATTTTGATAAGTTATGGACGCCAGTGTTTGATTTTCAGCTTGAATCTCAATTTTTTCTTTAGCCTCTAATGCTTGATGAAGTCCATCACCAAACCTTCTCCCTTCTAAGATTCTACCTGTCAATTCATCTATAATTTTAAGACTTTGGTCTTTAACAATATAGTCCTTACCTTTTTCAAATAAATGATTTGCTCTCAAAGCCTGATTGACATGATGAACTAAAGCTAAATTTTCTGGGTCATAAAAATTATTATTTTTTAATACACCAGCATTAGAAAAAATTTTTTCTACATTATCAATACCATTATTTGTAAGAATTATATTTTTATCTTTTTCATCTATTTCATAATCATTTTTATTTAATTGTTTTACCAATTTATCTATCGCAAGATATTGGTTAGCTTTATCTTCAGCTGCTCCAGAAATTACTAAAGGAGTTCTAGCTTCATCAATCAAGCATGAGTCTATCTCGTCCACAATTGAAAAATGGTGTTCTCTTTGAACCATTTCATTTTTTGTGTACTTCATGTTATCTCTTAAATAATCAAAACCAAGTTCACTATTAGTTGCATAAGTTATGTCACAATTATAATTTTCTTTTCTTTCAAAATCATTTTGATCATTATTAATGAAGCCCGAAGTTAATCCTAAAAATTTATATATTTCTCCCATTTCTAGAGAGTCTCTTTTTGCTAAGTAATCATTAACAGTTACAACATGAACACCTTTTTCCTCAAGAGCGTTTAAATATGCAGCAAGTGCAATGGTTAATGTTTTACCTTCACCAGTTCTCATTTCAGCAATTTTAGTTTCATGAAGTACAATTCCACCAATCAATTGTACATCATAATGTCTTTCATTTCTTGTTCGTCTTGACGCCTCTCTAACAATAGCAAATGCATCAGGTAAAATTTTGTTTAGACTATCACCTTTTTTGATTCTTTCTTTAAATTCTAATGTTTTTTTAGGAAAATCTTTATCTTCAAGAACTTGATAATTTTTCTCTAGTAAATTAATTTTTTCAACAATTTTACCTATTCTATCTAATTCTTTTTGGTTACTAGATTTAATTATTTTAGAAAAAAATTTTAAGGGATTAAACATGACTTTTTGATATACTTATTGTTTATAACTTTTAATATAACTATTAAATAAATATTTTAAATAGTATGGGAATTAATATATCTAATTTTTTGTTTTCAAAATCAAAAAGTCGCAAAATGATCGACTTTCAAGACTTAGATCATTTAGATGGACTTGCGGTCTCAACTGTAAGTGCAAATTTATATGATAACAAAAGAGATGATTTAGCGATGTTTTATTTTAGAGATGGAGCTAATTTTGCCTCGGTTTATACTCAGTCTAAAATTATATCAGAAAATATAAGGTGGAATCTAAACGTAAAAACAAAAAAAATTTATTCATTAGTAGTTAACGCAAGAAATGCCAATTCCTTCACTGGTGAACAAGGTTATAAAAGTATGGAAAATCTTGCAGAATTTATTTCAAAAAAATTAACAGAAAAACAAAAAGTAGATGACAATAATCCAGATAAAATAAGACCTAAAAATATAATTTTTGGATGCACAGGAACCATTGGGGAGAAGTATCCAGAAGAAAAGATAAAAGACAAAGTTCCAGAATTAATTAATAATATCAAATATACCCAAAATAAATATATTTGGATGAAAACGGCTCTAGCAATTATGACAACTGATACTCAGCCAAAAATGGCAATGGAAGAATGTAAAATAGGAAATTCTTCAATCAAAATTTATGGTATTGCGAAAGGATCTGGAATGATAATGCCAAACATGGCAACAACGTTAGGATATGTTTTTACAGATGCCGATTTATCTAATGAAATTTTAAAAAAATTGTTAAAAAAGAATATTGAAAATACATTTAACGCAATTAGTTGTGATGGAGACACTAGTACAAATGACATGTTAACAATATTTTCTACCGGCAAAGCAAATCACAAAAAGATAAATAATTTTACAGACCCAATGATTAAAGACTTTGATCAATCTTTAAATAATGTATTATTGAATTTAGCTAAAAGAGTTGTATCAGATGGAGAAGGAGCTTCAAAATTTATTACCATCAAAGTAAAAAATTGTAAAACAGATCAAGAAGCAAAAAAAATTGCATTTTCAGTTGCTAACTCACCACTTGTTAAAACAGCTATTGCTGGAGAAGATCCAAATTGGGGAAGAATAATAATGGCAATAGGCAAATCAGGAGGAACTATTGATCTAAAAAAATTATCAATAAAATTTGGAGAGTTAAATATTGTTTATAAAGGAAAATTATATGCCCAATATAATGAGAAAGAGGCATCTGATTATATGAAGAGTTTTAATATTGAAATAATTATTGATGTAGCAAGTGGTTACAAAAATTTTACAGCATATACGATGGATTTAACAAAAAAATATATTGAAATAAATGCCGATTATAGAAGTTAGTATCTATTGAATTTTTGAAAGAAATTATTATTTAAAAATCATGATAAAATATAAATTAATTTGTAAAAAATGTAATTTAACTTTTGATAGTTGGTTTGGATCGTCAAATGAATATGAAAAGTTGAAAAATAAAAACTTATTAAGTTGTCATAGCTGCAATTCAGTAAAAGTAGAAAAAACTATAATGGCTCCAAAATTAATTAATAAAAAATCATCAGAACAAACCCCAGAAGAAATTTATAGATCAAACAAGATTAAAAGTACCATAAAAAATTTTCAAAAGTTTATTAAGAAAAATTTTGAATATGTTGGTGAAAACTTTACTTATGAAGCTAGATCTATTCATTATGATAAAAAAAAAAAAGAAAAAGGTATTTATGGAACAGCATCTAATGAAGATCTTAAAGAATTGAAAGAAGAAGGTATTGATGCCCAAATGATACCCTGGATAGATGATAAAAGTAATTAATTTTTTATAAATTTAGCAATATAATTTACAGATTTATCAGAACTTAATTTCCACTCATCCGTAATTGGATTAAACATCATCCCATCTATTCTATTAAGATCAAAATTATCTTTCTTTAAAATTCTAACTAATTCATCTGGTTTTACAAACTTATCCCATTCATGTGTTCCTATTGGGAGCCATCTTAAAATGTATTCTGCTCCAATAATAGCGAAAACATATGATTTTAAAGTTTTGTTTAATGTAGCAACAAACATAATTCCATTTTTCTTTAATAATTTTGAACAAGATTTCAAAAAGAATCCTATATTTTCAACATGTTCAATTATCTCCATATTTAAAATTACATCAAACTTATCCTTGATTTTTAGTTTTTCAGGGGACGCGCAAATATATTTAATCTTAAGCTTATTTTTTTTTGCATGAAGCTTTGCAATACTAATGTTTCTATCTGATGCATCTATACCAGTCACATCAGCACCGAGTCTGCACATGGGCTCTGAAAGTAGTCCTCCCCCGCATCCTATATCTAAGATTTTTACTCTTTCTAGTGGCTTTTTTTTATTTTTTAGTTTGAATGAGCTTATTATATTATTTTTTATATATGAGATTCTTATAGGATTAAATTTGTGCAATGGTTTAAATTTACCATCCGGATTCCACCATTCTTCGGCAATTTTAGAAAATTTTTCTATTTCTTTTTTATTTATTGTGT
>MDSV01151525.1_pt1 | contig 11147 bp, 10 predicted proteins | sample 810851 | NCBI WGS metagenome assembly MDSV01 (sample SAMN05326640, study PRJNA326480) | marine metagenome | isolation source: seawater | place: Atlantic Ocean: North East | collected 2012 | reverse complement strand
GAATAAGATCAATGATTGAAACAAGGCCTGATTGGTGTGTATCAAGACAAAGAGTTTGGGGAGTACCTCTTCCAATTTTTATTAATAAAAATACTAAAGATATATTAATTGATGATAAAGTTATTGAAAATATTGCAAGTATTTATGAAAAAGAAGGCTCTGACTGTTGGTTTTCTGACGACCCACAAAAATTTTTAGGTGATAATTATAAGGCTTCTGATTACGAAAAAATGAGCGATATTGTTGAAGTATGGTTCGATAGTGGCTCTACACATGCTTTTGTATTAGAAAAAAGAAAAGATCTTAAATGGCCTGCCTCTATGTATCTTGAAGGATCTGACCAGCATAGAGGATGGTTTCACTCCTCACTACTCGAGTCATGTGGTACTAGAGGAAGAGCCCCTTTTGATTCAATATTGTCACACGGATTTGTAGTCGATGGAAAAGGACTTAAAATGTCAAAGTCTCTTGGTAATGTTATTTCTCCAGAAGATATATTAAAAAAATATGGAGCAGATATTCTTAGGATTTGGGTTGCATCTTCAAATTATGAAGAAGATTTAAGAATAGATAATTCAATAATTGAACAGCATGCAGAATCTTATAGAAAAATTAGAAATACATTTAGATATTTATTAGGAAATATTAATGATGAATTTGTACCTATAGATTTTAAAAAATTAAATTTAAAAGAATTACCAGAACTCGAGCAGTATATGCTGCATAAAGCTTATGTGTTAAATGAAAATTTTAAAAAATATTTTAGTAATTATGATTTTCATAACCTCTATAAAGAATTGTTAAATTTTTGTACCGTAGATTTATCAGCTTTTTATTTTGATATCAGAAAAGACTCTTTATATTGTGATCCAAAAAATTCAAAAAAAAGAACTAGTTGTATTACTGTTTTAAATATTATTTTAGAGTGTTTGTTAAAATGGTTTGCCCCTATATTGTCATTTACAACAGAAGAAATTTATACATTAGTAAATAAAGATAAAAAAAGTATTCATTTAGAAAATTTTATAGAAATTCCAAAAACCTTTGAGAACAAACAATTAAGTGAAAAATGGATAGAATTAAAAAAAATAAGGGATGTATGTAATATAAGTATTGAAGAAAAAAGAGCTAGTAAAGAAATTGGCTCAAGTTTGGAGGCAAATTTATTTATAAATTTAAGTCAAAAATTATTTGATATTTCAAATAATATTGATTTTGCTGAGTTATGCATTACCTCTAATGCAAAAATTGAAAAAAATAATCAAAACGAAATTGATGTAAGAACAGAAAAAGCTAAAGGAAACAAATGTCCTATTTGTTGGAAAATTAACGAAAGTAAATGTGATAGACACTCAACATAAATTAAACTTCTAATGTCAAAAATAATTGTAAAAAATTTTTTTTTAAACTTACTAGTTGTTTTAACTATTTTTTTAATTGATAGAGTATCTAAAATTTATATTCTTAGAATTGCTGAATTAGAAAATAATGTAGATATATACATTACATCATATTTAAATTTATATCTTATTTGGAATAAAGGAATGGCTTTTGGATTATTTTCATTAGATCATAATATTTTATATAACTTAATAAGTTTTACAATTTTAATTATAATTTTTATTATTATTTTTATGATAGTAAAAAGTGATGGTTTTAAAAAATATTCATTAATATTTGTATTAGGTGGCGCATTAGGAAATTTTTTTGATAGGATTTATTATTCAGCAGTTCCAGATTTTATTGATTTTCATATAAACAATATTCATTGGTTTATTTTTAATGTAGCCGATATATTTATTTCTTTTGGTGTGATATGTCTTATTTTAATAGAGTATAATCAAAGTAAAAAAAAAAAAATGAAGCAAATTAAATTAATATTTATATTTTGTGTTTTATTGGTTACCTTAAGCGGCTGCCAATCAGCTAAAAGAGCATTGACTGGGCAATCAATGGAAAACAAAGCAGACGAATTCTTAGTTAAAAAGAAGAATCCTCTAATTTTACCACCAGACTTTGAAAAGTTGCCAGTTCCTAAAAATGAGCAAACTTCAGAAGATGTAGATCAGCAAGATCTTAATTTAAAAAAATTGATAGATAAAGATACTGGAGATACGGCAGATACTGTATCGGATAAAAGTGAAAGTAAGAATGTTCAAAATTTAGAAAAATCTATTCTAAAAAAAATAAATAAAAATTAATGTTAACTAGAAATATCAATTTTAAAAATTTTTTTTTAAAAAAAAATAATAATAAAGTTAAAAAAGATTTAAAATTTATTTTAAATGAAAATAATTCAATAGTTCAATCTTTAGGAATTAATTATAAAAATGTCTATAATAAAAAATTGATTTCAAAATTAAAAAAATATCAGAATGTAAGAGTTATTGGAATGGGCGGCTCTATATTAGGTGCTAAAGCAATTTATGATTTTTTAAAAATAAAAATAAAAAAAAATTTTTATTTTGTAGATAATTTAAAATCAAATTTAAATTTAAAAAAAAATAAAAAGAATATTAATTTAATTATTTCAAAGTCTGGCAATACTCTTGAAACTATAGCTAACGTTAATACGATTATAAACAATAAAGATAAAAATATTTTTATTACTAAAAAAAATCCTAGCTATCTTTTGTCTTTAGCAAATAAATTAAAAGCTGAAATAATTTCCCATAATAATTTTATCGGAGGAAGATATTCAGTATTGTCTGAAGTTGGAATGTTACCAGCTGAATTAATGGATTTAAACGAAAAAAAATTTAAACAAATGAATAATCTTATAAAGAATAAAAATTTTTTAAATATGCTGACAAAAAATGTCGACAGCATATTGTATTTTTTAAAATATAAAAAATTTAACTCTGTAATTTTGAATTATGATGAAAAATCTCAAAGTTTATTTAAATGGTATCAACAATTAGTAGCTGAAAGTTTAGGAAAAAAGGGAAATGGAATTTTACCCATATTATCTACAATGCCCAAAGATAATCATAGTCTGATGCAACTTTACTTAGATGGACCTAAAACTAATTTCTTTACATTTTTTTATGTTAAAGAAAAAAAATCTACAAAAGTTATGAATCAAAAGATTCTTTCATCCCATTTTTTTTTAAAGAACAAAGATATTAATCAAATAATTTTTGCTCAAAAATTGGCAACTGAAAACGTTTTTTTAAAAAAAAAAATTCCTTTCAGAAGTTTTGAAATTTTAGAAAGAAATGAAGAAACACTTGGAGAACTTTTTTGTTTTTTTATCTTGGAAACTATATTATTAGGGAAAGCTTTAAAAATTAATCCATATGACCAACCTGCTGTTGAGTTAATTAAAAAAGAGACTAAAAAAATTCTAATTTAAACAAAATTACCAAAAAATATACTTGAAATTCCGTAGGTTTTTTTTTCAATTATATTAAATGCTTTTGGAAATTCATTATTTTCGTTTTTGTGCCTATGAATTATTAAAATTCCGTCTTTGCTGAGTATTTTTGCTTCTATTATATTTGATATTAATTCTGATATCTTTTTTTCCTTATAAGGTGGGTCCATAAAAATAATATCAAATTTTGACTTAAAAAAATTGAATTTTAGTTCTTTAAATATATTTTTTTCAATTATTAAATAAGAGTTTGATTTTTTTAAGTTTAAAATATTTTTTTTTAAAATAAATAAAGCTTCTTTATAGTTTTCTACAAATGTGACATGACGAGCTTTTCTAGAAATACACTCAAGGCCAAATGACCCAACTCCTGCGAATAAATCTAAAATATTTGATTTTTCTACATCTATATTAAATTTTTTAGAATGTTTAATAATGTTAAAAATCGACTCTTTTGTTAAATCCTTAAGTGGTCTGGTCAAATTATTATTTGGAGCTAATAATTTTTTACCTCTAAAATCTCCAGATATTATTCTCATTCTTTAATTACTTTATACCCAATATCTTTTCGACAAAAACCATTATCCCAGTCTAAAATTCCAATTAAATCTAAAATTTTTTTTCTACTTTCTTTAAAACTTTTTTTCAAACAAACAAAATTTAAAACTCTACCTCCTATTGAATATATATCTTTTTTAATTAATTTTGTACCAGCATGATAACAATATTCATTATTTTTTAATTTTATTTTGCTTAAATTTTTTATTAATACATTTTTTTTAAATTTTTCAGGATATCCTTTTGCGCACAAAACTATAGATAGACTTTTTTTATTATGCCATTTAATTTCTGCTTTATCTAATTTTTTATCACAACAAGCTAAAATAATATCTAATAAATTTGATTTTAGTTTTGGTAAAATTGTTTGACATTCTGGATCACCCATTCTTACATTATATTCAATTAAGTAAGGTTCGTTATCAATAATCATTAAACCCGCATATAAGAAGCCTTTATATTGTACTCCAATTTTATTTAATCCTTTAATAGTTGGATATATTATTTTATTTAGTATTTTTTTTTCTAGTTTTTTATTAATTAGTCTTGATGGACTATATGCACCCATTCCACCTGTGTTTTTACCTTTGTCACCCTCTAATACTCTCTTATGATCTTGAGCAGTTTCAAAATTTTTTATTGTTTTACCGTCTGTTATTATAAAAAAACTCATTTCTTCTCCATCAAGAAATTCTTCAATAAGTATATTTTGCGCTTTACCAAATTTGCCGTCAAAAATTTCTGTTATTGCAGCTTCAGCTTCATTTTTATTATTACATATGTAGACCCCTTTGCCTGAAGCAAGGCCGTCAGCCTTTACAACTAATGGGTAAATAGTTTTCTCAATAAATTTTTTTGCTTTATTAATATTTTGAAACACTCCGAATTTTGCTGTAGGAATATTATTTTTTTCACATAATTTTTTTGTAAATATTTTAGAACCTTCAAGTTGTGAAGCTATTTTGTTGGGTCCAAATACTTTAATTTTGTGTGATTCCAAAAAGTCTACTATACCATCTACCAATGGCTTTTCTGGACCAACTATTATTAAATCAATTTTTTTCAATAAAATAAAGTCCTTAACTTCATTAAAGTTATCTAAATTTAAGCTAATATTTTTTGCGATTTTTGAAGTACCCCCATTTCCTGGGAAACAGTAGATGTGTTTAATTTTTTTGTCTTTTTTTAATGTATTGCAAATAGCGTGTTCACGTCCTCCACTTCCAATTATTCCAACTTTCATATATTAGTGTATAAACTAAAAATGCTAAAAAAATTAGCCAAAATAAAATATTTACCCAATAATTTTGAAATTTTGGAAGAAGGCGATCATGTTATATGTGCAGTATCGGGTAAAATGATTAAGCTAGAAGAACTAAATTATTGGAATGTTGACCTTCAAGAACCTTACTTTTCATATGTAGAAGCATCTAAAAGAAGAGAAAATAATTGAAGATAATTTATTTCCATCTATTATGAGTCCATATCCATTGCTCAGGTTTTTTTAAAATCATTTTTTCAAGTAAATTATTTAGGTCTAGAGTTATTGAGTTAATAGAGTCATCATTTGAATATTCTAAAGGTTTATAAATAGTTAATTTGAAATTAATGTCTTTTATTCTTTCAATATAAATTGGCACCACTTTACATTTAAACTTTTTTACAAATTGTGCTGGTATGGTGGTAGTAAAAGCCTCATGCTTAAAAAAGTTAGATTTTATTCCTTCCGACACTCTTTGATCAATCATTAATGCAATAGATGTACCATTTTTGAAAAATGAGAGTAATTGTTTTGTACCAGATATTCCTTTTTTTATTTGATTTTTACAAATATATTTTTTTCTAATTTTCTCCATAACAAAATTTAAATATTTATTATTTAAAGGTCTATAAATTGCTGCTAAATTAATTCCTGACCTTTCAATATGCATTGCCATTAATTCAAAGTTATTAAAATGTCCTGATACAAATATTACTGGTTCATTTTCATCTTTTATCCTGTCTAAAATTTCTTGTCCTTCTATTTGTAATTTATAGTTTGGTTTTAAATATCTAAATTCCTTGATAAAAACATATTCTGATAAAATTCTACCGTAATTACTCCACATATTCTTAATGATGATATTAATTTGTTCCTTATTTAGATTTGGAAGTGCTTTTTTTAAATTAGACTCAATTATTTTTCTTGATCTAAAAAAGGGTCCAATAAATGATATTATTATACTTGAAATCCTTGAAGAAATTTTTAATCCAAAAATTTTATATATTATAAAAAATATTATTATTATTAAAAATTGAAAAAAATATTTTATAGAATTCATAATTTCGACTTTATATATTTAATTAACTCATTTTCTTCTTTTATTATCATTTCAATTTCTAAAAAATTAATTTCGCCCATGTTATCATGCTTAAGTTTTAAAAAATCTTTTTCAGTTGTTAAAATTTTTGCATTTAATTTTTTTGCTTCTAACTTAATACTTTCAATATCTTTTTTTGTATATTCGTAGTGATCAGGAAAAGTTAAATCTTTAACTACATTTATATCATTTTTAATTAATGTATTTTTAAATGATTCTGGGTTGCCGATACCTGAAAAAATTAAATATTTTTGATTTTTTTCTAAATTATTAATATTAGAAGGTACATAATATGACTCAAAAATTTTAATATTAGGATTATAACTCTTAATTAAATTCTTAAATTCAAATATATTTTCATTATTACCGTTTATAAATATTGCATCATATTTACAAATACTATTAATTTTCTCTCTTAATGGTCCAGCAGGAATCAAAAAACCGTTACCTATTAAACTTGAACTATTGAAGCATACAAAGCTTAAATCATAATTCATTGATTTATCTTGAAGACCATCATCAAAAATAGCTATATCAATTTTTTTATTTATAGCTTTGTTAAGAGAATCAATTCTTTTGGGGTCACAATAGAAATTAGTTTTTTTATCCAACAATCTTTGCTCATCTATTTGATCTTTGTAAAATTTTTTTATAGTTACTGTATTAAAATTATGATTTTTTAAAATTTGACTAATCTTTATTGTTAAAGGAGTTTTTCCAGTGCCTCCTATATAGATATTTCCAAAACAAATAGTGCGAATATTTTTATTTACATTTTTATTTTTAATAATAGATCTTAAAAAATTATTTATTATTATTGGAAAAGTCAATGGCAATAAGCAATAAGATATAAAATTCGGTTTTTTATAATCCCAAAAATTAGGTTTTTTTATTTTCATTTTTTTAATAAAAAATTAACTTCTTTTAGCGTTGAATTCAAAACCTTATTCCCTAATTTTCTTATTTTGGTTTCAATTATTTGAGGTTTATTTTTTTCTCTAAATATTTCTTCTATTTTTTTTGCCATTTGGTTTGAATTATTTATTTTGCTTGAAACTTTGTTTTTATCTAATAATTCATATATTTCTCTAAAATTAGAAATATTTTTACCATGAAGAATTTTACATCCAAATCTAGCAGCTTCTATTGGATTTTGTCCTCCATGCTTTATTAAAGAACCTCCTAAAAAAACAATCTTACAAATTTTAAAAAAAGACTTTGTCTTACCATATGAATTTACTAAATATATATCAGTATTTTTATTAATTACTTTTGAAGACTCATGAGCATGAACGTTTAGATCTAAACTTTTTATTTCAGAAATTATATCATCAGATCTATTTACATGCCTTGGAATTATAATAGTTAATAAGTTATTATATTTTAATTTTAATTTTTTGTGCGCTAATATACAAAGTTTCTCTTCTGTTTTGTGAGTACTAGCAGCACACCAAATTTTTCTATTTTTAAAAAATTTCATAGTACTTTCATTTATTAAGTTTTCGTTTTTTTCAGTTTGAGAAAATTTTAAGTTTCCAATATATTTTATTTTTTTTGCACCAAGTTCATGAAGATATCTTTGAGATTCTTTATTGGCCGGTAAGCAAATATCAAATTTTTTAAATAAAGTTTTTCCTAAAGAAATTAGAGTTTTCCATTTTTTAAAGGATTTTTTTGTTATCCTTGCGTTTAAAAGGGCCAAAGAGATAGATTTTCTTTTTATGTTTATAAGCATATTTGGCCATATTTCGGAGTCTACAAATATTGCAATTGTGGGTTTCCAGTAATTGATAAATTTTAAAGTATGGTAATTCGTATCAATAGGAAAGAATTGGTGAATTGTTTTTTTTAACTTTAGATTTGATATAATTTTTGAGGAACTTAGAGTATTTGAAGTTATTAAAATCTGTTTTATTTTTTTATTTTTTTCCAATTTTTCAATTAACGGAATAATACTTAATATTTCACCAACACTTGCTCCATGAAACCAAACCAAATTACCCTTAGATCTTTTTTTTGAAAAGAAACAAAATTTTTCTTTAAATCTAATTGGGTCCTCTTTTTTTTTTAATAATCGAAAAAGAATAATTAGTGGTGAAATTAATAGAATTATATTTATTAAAAATCTATAAATTAACAACATTAATCTTTTTTTATTTGTTTTTCGTAGAAATTTTTATAAATAGATGAATTTTTTAATAATTCCTCATGAGTTCCTTCTGCAACTACATTTCCTTTATCTAATACAAAAATTTTTTCAGAGTTCAAAATTGTAGATAATCGATGAGCTATAACTAATGTAGTTTTATTTTTTGTCAAAAAATTTAATCCCTTTTGTATTTTATCTTCTGTTTCTGAATCCAGGGAAGATGTTGCTTCATCTAAAAGTATTATTGGTGTTTTTTTTAAAATAGCTCTGGCAATTGATATTCTCTGCTTTTCGCCGCCAGATAATCTCACTCCATCTTCTCCTATTTGGGTAGCATATTTATTTGGAAGTTTTTCAATGAATTCATCAGCTAGTGCATTTTTGGCAGCATAGATAATTTCTTCTTCAGTTGCATCTGGCTTTGCATAAGATATGTTATTTTTTATTGTATCATCAAATAGAGTAGTGTCTTGGCTTACTAAAGATATATTTTTTCGTAAAGACTCAAGAGTTGAGTTATAAATAGATTGACCATCGATTAAAATATCTCCTTTTGTAGAATTAAAAAATCTTGGAATTAAATTGAGAATAGTTGATTTGCCCGCTCCGCTGTGACCAACTAAAGCATTCATTTTACCACCTTTAATTTCTAAGTTTACAGATTTTAGAACTTTGTTTTCATTATTTTTATATACAAAACTCACATCTTTAAATTGTATATTCCCATTCTTAATTTCTAAATTTACAGCATCTTTGTTTTCTTTTATTTCATTTTCTATATCTATAATTGGCAGTATTCTTCTTGCCGCTGCTAAACCCATTCCTATACCCATATTTAAAGTTGCTAGTGATCTCACAGGTTGATAGGCAAGCATCATTGCTGCTAAAAATGAGAAAAAATTATTTATTTCAAGTTCATTTTTAAGGATTAATTTAGCTGCAAAAAAAATTAAACCTGCAATCATTATACCTGTAAGAGTCTCCATTATTGGAGTTGCTCTAACAAAAACTATTGCAATCTTTTTAGATTTTTCCTTTAAACTATTGATAAATTTTAACAATCTAAAGTTTTCCCTATTTTCTTGTTGAAATATTTTAATTATTTTATGATTTTTAAATATTTCAATTAGGTGACTAGTAAGAAAACCAGATTGCTCTTGTGCCTCTGTAGTTACCTTTCCAATTCTTTTACCCAAACTTTTTGCTGCAATTGAAGCTAGTGGAATCATTATTATTGCCATAGAGGCTAGTTTCCAATTTTGATAAAACATTACAAATAGTAATCCTAACAAAGTAAGACTATCTTTAAATAGATTTAATATTACAGTACTTACTAAATTTGTTATTAAAGAAGTATCGTAAGTTAAGTTAGAGATAAATTTTCCTGTATGTTTTTCATCTATATAATCGGTATCAGCTTTTAATAAAGCCCTAGACATGTCTGCTTGAATAATAGCTTTTATATCCTCTGCAACACCTATCATTATAGTTCTAGCAAGATATAGAGATATTCCTTTCAGTGAAAAAGCTAATACTATTAGACCTGGAATAATTAATATTAAAGTTTGGTTTTTTTCAACAAATAATTTTTTAATAGCAGGATCAAGTAAGTAAGCTATTGAAGATGTACTGCCTGCAACTATTAAAGTAAAAAAAACAGATAATAATATTTTATATCTAAATTTTTTAGTATAATTTTTATATAATCTTTTTAATGTATCAAAATTGTTCATTACACTATTATTTTTCCTATTAATAAATTTATTAGAACCATAAAACCTAAAAAATTATTAGATTTAAAAATTTTCAAACAGTTATCTGGATTATTAAAATTAAACTTATAAAGCTGATAATAAAATAGATGAATTATAATAAAAAATATTGATATGTAGAAAATATAATTAAAATTCATGATTAAGCCTAAGGTAAATAAAGATATTATAAATAATGAATAACATAATAATAAAAATATTTTGGGGTTTTTTTTAAATTTTATTGAAGCCGATTTTATTCCTATAATTTCATCATCTTTTATATCTTGAAATCCATAAATTGTGTCGTAAGCAAGTGTCCAAAATATGGCTCCAATATAAAGTATTATTGGTATTATATTAATATCACCATTTATACATGTCCAACCAAGAATTAGGCCATAGTTAAATGTAATTCCTAAAAATAATTGAGGCCAGTAAGTGAATCTTTTCATTAGAGGATAAGAAAATGCTAAAGGCATTGATCCTAAAGCTAAAATAATAGTGTATCTATTAAAATTAATTAATACAATTAATGCAAACAAACATAGTATTGAGGCATAAAACAGTCCAAGCTTTATAGAAACTTTTCCTGAAGCAATTGGTCTATTTTTAGTTCTTGCAACATTTTTATCAAATTCTTTATCTACTATATCATTTACAATGCATCCAGCTGAACGCATTAAAACAGAACCTAAAAAAAATAAAATTAAATAATAAAAGTATAGATTTAAGTTACTAGAAAAATCAAATGCAATTGTTAAACCCCAGGAACATGGCCAAAATAACAACATATAACCAATAGGTCTTTTTAATCTAGTAAGTTCAATAAAATGATTCATTTATTTAAATAGAATTTACTTGTAAATAACAAAGGCTAGTTTCATAATCAAACTGATTCGTATGAATATAGATTATACAGTAACAGCACTAATGTTTCCGGATATTCCTTT
>MDSV01195562.1_pt1 | contig 11149 bp, 6 predicted proteins | sample 810851 | NCBI WGS metagenome assembly MDSV01 (sample SAMN05326640, study PRJNA326480) | marine metagenome | isolation source: seawater | place: Atlantic Ocean: North East | collected 2012 | reverse complement strand
TACTGTACTGTACAGGCGTGTAACTTATAAATAGCACTACGTTAACGTACAGGAGTCCTGTACCCGTACTTTATAAAAAAACAGTCAATTACAGTACCCCACTGCGCAAAATTTTGGCGATTTTGCTAGTACGGTTATGTATCATGGTCACGTGAGCTCGAACACCTTTTCCTACGAATTCCGTGCAAGATTGATGTCGTGTGTACTTAAGCTTACTAAAAACTGCTGCATTTTCCGATTTCCAAGGATGACCCGAAAAAAAATTTGTACTATTTAAGTGAAAATAATTTTCCTAACAAGGACAACTGTACCGGTACTTCCGTGAAAATAACGGATATGTTGTCACGTTCACGCAGGAACAGCGTACACAATAATCGCAGGAACTTTTCACTTTCTCCCCCTGACACTGTTCGTGCTCCGGCTCTTGCCCGTCGCGCCTCGTGTCCCCCCCCCCAAGTAACCCGTCATGTCATCGACGTGACTGTCCCCAAGGACGCGCGCTCCAAACGTTTCGGGGTCGAGCAGGAACTTCCAAAGGGTCGCCCGCGGACGATCATGCTGGCGCTCACCGCGACATACTACACTCCGGGTGCCCGATCCCCGAGTATGGGCACGCCCAACCTACTCAATTATGTCGAGACTGTAAGCAACACGTACGTCGTCCAGCAACTCGGGTCAACATCACCCTTTCCCTCCACCAGATTGCTTCTCCTCGGACAGGGCACCAATGTGTTCGTTGCCGATCTCGCATGGTCTTTCGACGGTTATGAAACAACGCAAATCGATCACGCCCGCGATCACGCGAACAATGGGGAGACGAGCACAGCCCACCCTCTTGCTGACGTCGCGGACCGTCTCGTCCGCCACGACGGCTACAAAGACGACAAAGGTAAATCGCGGGGTGTTTTGAAGACGCGCTTTATGCCGCTGGAACGCTGGTTCAAGATGGTAAGGTACTTGTCCGAGCGCACGCCGCAAAAGGCGCTGAAGAAAGTACGCCAGAACGCCCCGAAAATTGATCCGATGGAGGTGTGTGCCGGCATGCTCATGACCCTGGGAACGAAGTCCGCTCGCGTCGCCGAGCTTGACGACCCCACCATGGACGCGGAGATCCTGGAACCCCTTCGCCGGAGATTTGTGGTACAGATTGCGCCATTTATGGCTCGAGATGATACGGTTGCACCGGAAAGCAGGGTTGTGCCCGCTTTCGAGGCGAAAGTGAAAGCGACTGGCATCCCAGGAATTTCCCAGCAGCAGCTCATGAATCTCTTCAAACGGGCAAGTAAGAAGTCTCTCAGTGTAGATCCAGCGCCCATGGCACATGAGGAAACTGTGGACCCGAACCTCCTCAAGAACTACCAGAATGCCCTGCACGGCATCATCAACGTCGTGGACGCCATGGCGCAATGCGTACAGAACAACACGGGCGACCCGCTGGGGCATTTGTTTAAAAGGATGGCGACGGACTCGCCGTTCAGTCAATTCGTCGGTGCGGAACGAGTCGATGCCTCGGGCAATGCTCTGCCGCCGCTGCAGGTGACCGCAGCAGCCATGCTCGAGGCGTCAAACGACTCCCGCTACCGCTGTTTTGCCGGCGGTGATAACGCGCACGTGGTGAAAAAACGGGCTGACAGTTTGCTGAAGGCTTTGAAGCTCTTGACCGTCACGGTGCAGCTGGGAGGACATCTCGTGTCCACGGATTCATGGCTCGACAAAACCAAACGCGCTACCGCCAACATGGGTGCGAAAGTAAGCAGCCGCGAGGTGCCCATCCGTTTTGCGACTGTCTTTCCAGGTGACACAAACACCTGGCGCACCTGCGAGAAATATTTGAATGATCTGCTAGCTGCCAAGGCACCGTCCTCGTCGCACGAGGTGGACTCCAGGTTTAAATCGATGAACACCACGGTTCGCGTGGACGGGTTCAAGGCGACGACGGACATGCGATACATGACAACCGAATCGGGTCGCACGGGTAAGCTGGACGCTCTAAAATGGCTGTGGCAAATCTACGCAATGATAAATCACGAGCCAACACCTGCTGGATTCGTACAGGCGCTCGTACAGGCGCCTTTGAAGTCTCCCGGGCAAGCCCCTGCGCTGACATTCGGGGAATGTCTCATCCGCGCGTATATGTGTTGGGTTTCACGTGCCTGCCTGCTGCTGAAGGGCGTCGAGGACCGCGAAGACGTCTTGCCCAAAAAGATCTCGGCGAGCTCCAAGGCAAAATCGCAGCAAGCGAAGCTCGTGGTCTACGGAGCACCGCTCCGCGACCTTATTTCTGCGCTCTTTCTTCTCGCGCAGATGGAGTTCTTTCCAGCGGGACCGAACTCGCAGCCTCTCCGACCGGCGGGGATGCACGCCCTGCACGGTCTACGCAGACTCGTGTGCGCCAGGTACATTTGGGAACTCGGCTGTTGGAAAATTATTATGGAAACCGGCTTGCGGATCGGCTATATCGAGATGATTAACATCTGCACCAAGTCCTACAGAGAATCGCTTGAACCCGAAAAGCACGCTGGGCAGCCCGAGCTGCGTCGGGGCTTCTGGTTTATACACTGGGAAAGCCAGGGCACCACCGATCCCATCGGCAACATTGTTCTCGAATACAACGATAGTAAGACCGTGGGCGCGGACCAGAGTGTGAGAAAGGACAAGTTTGAAAGAAATTCTTTCCGGATGGTGATCCGACGGGCTGGGACGTGGATAGAACAGCAGTTTGCACCCTGGCTGCCTCTCTTCATCGATGCCTACTATCTAATTTGCGGCTCCATCGATAGACCGTACACTTCCTCTGTGCACGACCGAACCAATCACAATCTTTTTGGGGAAATGCAGTGCAAGAATTTCGTGACGCCTGCGATGCCCAGGTACAACAAGTACTTTGCCAAGCTGACGCAGACGCCTTCCCAAGATATTGACTACAAGACACTTTTCGAGTCAAAAATGGGCGGTTTCAAAGCTACAGGCAAAACGCGGAACTACAAGCCGCATCTCGACATTGTTCGTGCGAACGGGGCAGAGCCTACTTTATTTCCCCCGCGCGACAAGAAGTGGGATCATACCTTGAGCACAGCAGCGTATAATAATAACACCGCTAAATGGCTCGAAAGCCAAATGGTAGACCATTGCGAGCTGCTATGCAAGGGCTCGCCCCTGGCTTTACGCCCGTCGCGGAAAAGGGGCGATAAAGGAACAAACTATTACAACTTTCAGGACATCGAAGACGTCCCATGCGAATTCCTTGGCAACCCGCGAGCCAGAAAGAAGTCGAAATCCTCGAAAAAACCTGTTCCAATCACAAAGAACACGGTGTACACGTTCGATCCGAGTCTTACGCTGCAATCGCTCATCGGGATGCCGGTTGACCAGTGCGAACCGACTGGACCAAAATGGGATGCACATCGCGTTCAGTCACTCCAATTGACTATGGAGGCGATATGGAGGGGGGAACTCTATCCTTCGTGCACCTTCGGTGGTCGCCAGCACAATATCAGCGTCATGCTCGCCTGGCAGCAGATGATGCTCGCAATCCCGCATATCACAGCGAGGCACGGGGCTGCAGAGCTTCTCCAGTGCGACATCGACAAGAAATTGGCTGCGGAAGCGCATTTGGGCATTAATACGGTAAAGCAGGCGTATACCAAAATTCTCCAGATACCCCTCGGGCACCCGACCGTCTTCAACGATCTGATCAACAACAGGGTCCACGGGCATCCCACGCCCGCCGTCTGGTCCGTGGAAGGCAAACTCCGCGTCCCCGGGGATCAATCTACGCTGTACTACATCGAATCTTTTCCGGAGACGCTCGTCCCGACGATTGGCAACACTGATATCGACGTTTGCATTCGACTGCGTGAGCGTAATTCGCATTCACGGCTCACCAAACCTGAGCAGAACGCCAACATCTTCTTTCTAAGCGTGGTCAAGTACGGTATCCAGTGGACGTGCGAAAACCAGGTGGCACTGCGCGGGTTCCGGGACGGCTCCGAGAGCCTCTTTAATTGGTTAGAAGCCCTCAAGCGCGTGCCAAGCTACATGGGCGGATCGTCGCCGAACTTCCCGTCCGCGCTTTTGGGGAAAGCGAATGCGATGCCAGAGTAAAAAAACGCTGAACAGACCCTTTGGAGTTCGACTGGCACTACGTAGTTATGAGGGGGTTCGCAACGGATGATCCAAGATTCGCAGATCGGAGGTCAAATCGGAGAGTCACAGGATTTCGGCGTCCGCACAAGCGATCACTGTGGCTGAAGCAGTGCCAGTACCCGAATAATCACGGCTCCATTTGCAAAATTCTTTCGTTCACTTTTTTTTGCACTATATACGAGCTGGGCGCCCACTGTGGAACAAGAAAAGTCTAGAATCTTTTGAGCAATAGGTTCATGACGAGTCATAACCCCCCCCCCGAAATCGATATTTTATCTAACATTCCAGTTGATCAGGGGGGGGTGCCAAATTGGTTCAGCGGGTCAGGGTCTCAAGCTCGGATGTTTGAGGAGGCGGACAAACTTGGTCACCAATTCTTCGTTGCTCGAAACTACAGGTATAAGAATGACGATTGGGGGTGTGGTTATGAATATACAAGCTTTCCTTGCGCACACACATGGAAAGATACGTGTTTCAGAAAAAATGATGTTCATTACGAGATTATCCGGACTCACACACAACTGTACATCGATGTTGATCACAACCCCTCGATAGCGACGAGCGATGTGATCAAAGCTATAGATAGAAAGTTACAGATCAAACTGGCTGGATTTGGCATTCCAGCGGGAACACCTTACGTAACGCGCGCTTCGAGTAGTCGCAAGGGTAGCGCGCACATGCATTACAATGTTCGTTTTGAAACGGGGTACGGACTGAAGACTTTTATGAGAACTTTTGTGGACGATATAAAGGCAGGTGAGGATGAGGATAGTCTTCTGTTGAAGGCAGCTGGAACGCAAGGTGAGTGTGTGCCGGATCTTGCGGTGTATAGCAAAAATCGACTACTTCGGTTGCCTTGGCAAACCAAGAAGGGGGTTCGCCCGCTTATCCCTGACGATTCGAATGCTGACGTCCTTCATGGTGTGGCATCTCATCTTCGCGAGGTGCCGGTCGTGCCTTGGGATCCGCCCGCAACCCTACCCAAGCGAATGGATCCCAAGTCTTCGGGACCGCCGGACAACTGTTTGACAGCACAAGTGCGTAACCGAAGCGACGCACTTGAACGTGAACTAAAATTACCCTCGGGATTCTTATCTGGCGCACACGTGAAACCACTCGGTTCTGCTTGGTTATTGTGTTCATCTCACGGTGGGAACGAATGTGCTTGCAAGGGTGCAATCACGTCAACGCCGCACAATCCTTTTCTGGTATGCACTCCTAAGCGAATCAGGCTCAAGTGCCACGGTGAGCTTTGCCGGCATAAGTGGCGGACTCAGGACACACCGGTACTGTTACGCCGTCTTCTATTTCACGATCGACATCTTAAATTAGACGATGCTATGAGATTGAAACCGCAACCAATCAAGAATTCAGTGGAGAAGCCATATATGGAAGAGGATAAAATAATTATCGGTCAGCATATGCCTGCAATTGATTTTGGTACATCTAACGTGATTGTTCCCAAATCTCGGGATCGTTGTGCTTACAAAGTAATTTCTGGCAAGAAAGACATCGGAACTGACGCAACAATGAGCTCGGGAAAGACGTATTCTGTGCTGGAGTTGGTTGGATCTCACCCTGAATGGACAGTGTTGTTCGTATCTTGCCGAATTGCATACACAAAAGCGCTTACAAAAGACTGCAAGAAAAGGAAGATTGACGTTTGTTGTTACCAGGGTGCGTCTAATCATGAACTCAACACAGCTAAGCGTGTTATTATCCAATTCGACAGCCTTAGTCGATTGATGCGTAGGATTCAAGGCAAAGCATTTGATCTTGTGGTGCTTGATGAGATAACAGAGCTCACCGCTCATCCTGACTCAAGATTCCTCCGTCACAAAGCTTATGAACTTGTCCCGCTGCTGAAATCAGTAACTATGCGCGCACGACATGTGATCGCAGCATGCGCCGACTGGGGGCTTTCGGCAAGGGGCGCACTTTTCCTTGCCGAGTGCAAACGCAATCCGCTTTTCCTTCACTCCGAAACAGCTTCAGACTATCGCCATTACATCGAAATCAACCCCGAACCTATGACCCCTGAGTTCGCAAAAAAAGAGGGCAGGTATAAGCGGGAACATCTTGGTGCTGTGCTGAAGGCTCTGCTGGATGCAGATAAACGCGTAGCTGTTGTCAGCAACACCAAAAGTTTCATTAATGACTGGGCAGTACCACTTGCGGGCTCTCGACCAAAACGTGTCTACACAAGTGACACAGGTTTTGAATCGGATGACTTAACTGACTTAACAGGTATTCATATGCTCGCCTACTCGCCAACTGTAGGTCCTGGTGTGTCATTTGATGAGCCGTTTGACGCTTTGGTTCTCTTCATGCAAATATCTAAGCATGCGGCGGGATGTAGGTACACAATGCAGATGATCCAGCGCGTAAGAAAGCTCACATCAGCTGCAGTATTTTTCTGCATTGACGGTGCACCTCAGAGCAGGGAGTGGTTGAACGAAAGTGATGTACGTTTAGAACAGATCGCTCTGGATGGTCGAGTAGAACACCTGGAAATCTTTGTAGACGACGACGGTTGTATACATCGCCGCGATACACTCTGGGCAAAGCTTCAACGGTCCTCTGAAGCTGAGAAACGTCAAGATGCAGCCTATTTTGAACACAGGTTTGTGACACGTACCGAAGACAGAGGTGGGGAATTTTGGATTTTGGACGGAGTTGTCCCAATTCCAAAGCCTGGCACGGAGACAGCTTCAGATATGAATCGTCTCGTCGCAGATATGCAATTCGATGAAAACTGGGACGAAATTGATACCAAGTCAAAGATGACTTTGGAGGATTGCGTGCGTGTGCAACGAGGGCATCTGTCGCGCTGGCTGGACGATGATGCTTCGCCTGACGATGTATATGCATTTCTCGAGCAATATGTGCCGAAATCAAAATTACCATACATCGCGCTGTTGAAAAAGAAAGAGAGATTTGATTTCCTCTGTGGGAAGCCACCGAGACGAGACAACCAGCGGTATATAGATATAACTTCGGACATGAAAATTTTGCTTGAGCTGTTGGACGCATTGGGTTTACAGTTGCTCGACTTTACGCCACGCGATGAGCGAATGCTAAAAAGCGGAGAAGCATTGCAAAACTTGCAACGGGTGTTTAAACAAGACGATAAAATCCTTCGCGAGTCACTTTCTGCAGCGAAAAAATCCCCTAGACAAGGGTACCCCCAGGAAGTCACAACCGCTATGAAACTGCTGCCGAAACTACTTCGATCTTGTGGGCTGTGTTCAGGGCTCTGTGGTGATGAGAGACATTTTATTCGTAAAAAAGATACAACTGTGGAAGGCGAACGAGTCAAATATCGAGTCTATGGGGTGTCTCAGCCGAACCTGCACCAAATGATTGAGCTTGATGTCTTAGAGCACAGACGCAATATTGAAGAAATGGTCGAGCTAAAAAACGCCTGGAACAGGGAGGGAGAGGAGACAAAATCAAGAAACACTGACCACCAGAGATTTCGTGCTCTGAATGAAGAAACAATCCGCCAAGAAGCGCTGAACAGACTTCAACGGTACGCACATTGTCATAGTGCACATTGTCATGAGACAGACGACGAAAGAGTATTAAAACGAAGAAGGCTGTTAGCTAAACCGGTAGTAGAGTAATACCACTGCACTAAAGACTAAAAAAAGATCAAATAAAAATTCCAAAAATCAAAAATAATTCATAATTCATTTTTAGAAATAGTAAATCAATTTGCTTGCACAAGCAGTCGATATGTGGAATGAGTGGTAAATCGTCCTTCTTTAGCACAACCCATCTTTTTACAGAGAATTGCCGCGTTTGTTTGACGAGCAGCTTGTCTGAGGAACGCCATGAGGACTCTTACGTTCTCGCTGTCGCCCAATAAGCTGTCCCCATAATCCGTGAAGCGCTTCGGCATTCTCTGCCCATCTGGCAATTTCGACTTGGTTTGCATGTACGCTTTAACAATTGTGTCAGTTCTAGCTTTGATCTCTGCGAGGGGCACGTCCCGGTAAATATCAAGACCAGCCAACTCGAGAAACTCCATTGTGCAAATGAGTTCGCTGAAATCACACGGTCCGGTTTATAGTAATAAATATACGGTCCCGCGACGACACCCAACTGGGCATACCTGCATCTGAATCCCACATCATATGAGTAATTTATACAAGCTCTGCGTAGTTTGTTTGCCTTCCCTCACAGTGCCTCGCTTTCGGCACAAGATCGCAGCGCCTTCCAAGCGGGCGCAGGCGCGTAGGAAGACCATGAGCGCTCGCGCGCTCGCGGGTTTATGTAGCATGAGTTCACCTTTTGCCTTCAAGTTCGATGGCAGCGAGGTGCCGTGTTCGTAGCAAGATTCGACGGCAGCTTTGAATACCTCCTCGATGCGCGCCCGGTTGGGCAGAATAAACTCAATGTCCGTCTCGACTCCCTGTTTTATGCCGGCGATATCGAGATAATTCATCGAGCTTTTTTGTTTGGCTTATAACATGTCCCAGACAGTCACACATATACCCTGATTATTTTTTTTCAGATCGCGGCGGCGCTTTCGCCATCGGCATAAAACCCTAACACCAAAGCGTCATTCCCGACAACGTGTCATACAGCGACACCCTCATAGCATATTGAATTTTGATTGTTCGCAGATTCTGCAATTTTTTCCGATTGTATCGGCAACCTTTTTTATCTTAGGAACACCGCACCAATCGAATCTCGCCCCGGAGCCTGCATATCTCACAGCTAAACCCGCCCGAAAGAGTAGATCAGCCGTGTCCCTGCCACTTGAGGTCAAATTTGCAATTATTCGGAAATATTTACCTTTCTTTGGAGAGACGATTGTGACTACACTGCCAATGGGGTGTAATTTTTCAACATATTCCTTGGCAATTTTAGCAAGGCATTTTTCGACACAGCATCGGCTGCGTCTCAACTCTGGAGCATCAATACCGCGTAATCGACAGCTGATGTCTCGAAAAACAAATGGCGTGTTTTCAAAAGTCAAACGAACAGTATCTCCATCGATAACTCTCTTAATATATCCTTCAAGAACCGTGCCTCCTTGTTCCTCTATACTTATAGATCTTTGTTTGGTTAAACCTATGTTGTTCAGTCCATCGTGTCGCCTCTCTGCCGATTTATCCCGCTCCTGCAGCATGATATCTTCAGTAATTAAAACACAAAAAAGCAGTGCACATAGCAACACTATCTTCGACACATTCAATTTCCCAACATAGACCCAGAATTGTCCCCAGAAGACTGACGAACAAAATCCTCGAGAACCATGCAAGCAGCATCCACAATTAACAGGGAGACTTCTTTTACAATTGCGCGACGGATTTTCCTCAGGCATCGTGTCGGATGATAACGGAGTCTCGGAATTTGCCAAAGAACCCAAAACCCGCCACTAATTGCTGGTTTCTGAAATACTAGAGTTATGAGGTGTGCACTCAATCGGGTAACAAATAAAGTTAACACAAATGCAAATAGCAGGATTACGTGGCGACGACAATTCACCCCCCTTCGCATACCAGGTGGTTTAATGACGCCCGGGAATGACGCCTGTACAAACTCCACGCGCCGAAAAAAAGGTGTACGAACGCAGAGCTTTGCGCAGACTCCGCGCTTAAATTTATTCAAAAATATGAGAGCGCGCGGTAGGATGAACACCAGGGGCGAATATCGTGGTACGAAACAAGTTGTGCAGGTGTGCCGGAAACCTTGGTGTCCTCCTGTGAACCTCTATCCTTGGCGAATGGTGAGGATGCGCCGGGAGAAAGTAGTAGTATTTACCCGTAGTTTACTATAGAAAGCTCACTTACTGTAGCATTACAGAGCACTACTGTAGGGAGCCAGCGCGTCGCTTCCTAGCTAGTCTAGCACTAGCACTAGCTACTGTAGTGCTACTGGATATCACTTACAGAATCTGTAATGTTTTTGAGAATAATGAGTGCCATAGAACTCTTAGGTATGGGAAATTTTAATGAGTATTTATTATTATTATTATTAATGAATGACCCGGGCGAAAAGGCGATAGTATTTAGTTGTACTAGGAAAAAGGAGGAAGCGCAAAAAGGGGGGGAATGCACCCTTCGTGTTTTTATTCCACTTTGCCCCCACCCAGGTCACGTGCGCATCTACATATCCACGACGCCGACACACAAATTCACACTCCCATTCGAGGCTAGCTCTCACCGCGTTCAATTATTCACACAAAAACTGGCGCTTGAGAGCGTGTCCCGTCAATCTTGTAAACACTAACCACTGCAGACAAATTAAATGTCTGGTAGATCTCATCAAAGTCCCAATTCGTTGTCTGGTTGGGTGTCGGTTGTGGCTTCTGTAAGCGTAGCAGCTGCTGTCGTCGGCTTCTGTTGGGAGGATGTCCAAAGCGCTTCGTCTGCTGTTCAAAACAAGATCTCAAGGAACCTAAAGAAGTCCCTTGGAGTTGTTACGTCCAGTTTCAAGAGCGGACTTTCAGGCGTTGCTGCGTGGGAAGACGATGCTGTGTTGAAAGACTATGATGACGCCGGTGCCCCCCCCCCTTCAGGGGTAAAAAGGCAAAAAAAAGCACTGTCGGTCACCTCGCGGGAACGCATTATGCAGGAGCCCCCAAAAGACAGACTGCACTCTAAGTTCAGTACAAAAGCACGCCGTTTCAAAGCCGGCTCATCCTGTTCACGTATGCCACAAAAGAATGAAAGCAAAAAGAGAAAAATCACGCCCCCTGTAAAAAGAGTTGGGTCGTCAATTTCTGAGAGCTTAGATGCTTTTATGTCTCCAAGAGATGGCGAGAAACAAGCACGTAGAGCATCGAATCTTTCAACACACTCTAACGACACCGCGTATAGCAACCGTCATTTGGCTTATGGGGACGAATCTGACGAATCTGTCGAAGACGAGTCCGTGCGGAGATCAACTAGTTCGCGTATGCTACGAAAGAATGAAAGCAAAAAGAGAAAAATCACGCCCCCTGTAAAAAGAGTTGGGTCGTCAATTTCTGAGAGCTTAGATGCTTTTA
>MDSV01191710.1_pt1 | contig 11149 bp, 10 predicted proteins | sample 810851 | NCBI WGS metagenome assembly MDSV01 (sample SAMN05326640, study PRJNA326480) | marine metagenome | isolation source: seawater | place: Atlantic Ocean: North East | collected 2012 | reverse complement strand
TAATCAATCTTCAGTTTCAGGGCACTCAGAATTAGCTTGGATTTTTAATTGCGTATCTAGAGTTGGCTGGTTAAATAGAATGACTCAATTTAAAGATAAGGCTGGATCTGACAAAGAAAAGGCTAGTGTAGGGCTTTATATTTATCCAAACTTAATGGCAGCAGATATTTTATTATATAAAGCAACCCACGTTCCTGTTGGGGCTGATCAAAAACAACATTTAGAATTAACGCGAGATGTTGCTCAAAAATTTAATAAAGATTTTAATGCTAAAGATTTTTTCCCTTTGCCAGAACCTCTTATCCTTAAAAATATTTCCAGGGTAATGAGTTTGAGAGATGGGACTAAAAAAATGAGTAAATCTGAAGAGTCTGACTATTCAAGGATTAACCTTAAAGATGGTCCAGATGAAATAGTAAAAAAAATTAAAAAAGCAAAATCAGATTCAGAACCCATTCCAGATAATTTAAGATCATTAGAAAAAAAACCAGAAGCATTAAATCTTTTAAATATATACTCAGATATATCCAAAACAAATTTAGAAAAAGTTTTAAAAGAGATGGCAGGAAAAGAATATTCTTACATAAAAACTAAGCTCGCAGATCTTTTGGTAAACGAAGTCTGCCCAGTAGGAAAAAAAATTATTCAATTTATGGATGATAAAGCATATTTAATGGAGATACTTAAAAAAGGTACTGAAAAAGCTAATATTCTGGCTGAGGAAAACCTTAAGAATATACGTGAAAAAGTTGGTCTTATATAATATATAATTATTGAAATGATCCAAACAGAAGCGACACCAAATCCTGAGTCTTTAAAGTTTTTGTCAGAAAACACAATTTCAGCAATAGGAACTGAAGAATTTCAAAAAAGTCAAATTAATAATATAAATAATTCCTTTGTTAAAGAATTATTGGGTTTTAAAGGTGTAGAATTAGTTTTGCTTTCTAGAAACTTTTTATCAGTTAAAAAAACAAAAGATATTTCTTGGGATGAATTAAAACCAATGGTTATTTCACATTTAAATCATTATTTTCAAAATAGTAAAGAACCAATTCTAAAAAAAGAGTTACAAGATAAGAAAACTCAGGATGTGAGCGATGAAACTATTAAAAAGATAATTGATGTTTTAGATACAAAAATTAGACCAGCAGTAGCTAAAGATGGGGGTGATATAAAATTTAAATCTTTTGAAAAAGGTGTTGTTAAAGTTGAACTACAGGGAAGCTGTTCAGGGTGCCCTAGTTCATTAATGACTCTAAAACAAGGTGTTCAAAATCTTTTAAAGCACTATGTAAAAGAAGTAAATTCCGTAGAGGCAAATTAATATGAAAAAAAAATTATCATACAGAGATAAATTATTAGAGCTTGCAAAGATTTATGGAGTAAAAGAAATTCAAGATTATATTAAAAATCGAAAGAATTTAACTTCTGGCCAAATAGAATTAATTTTGAGGAAAAATAAAATTATTATTCCAAAAGATTTCAACACGAACTTTTTTAAAGAAAATTTTTCAAAACCATTATTTAAAGCATCAAGAAGAATAGGTGATTTAAAAGATGACTCGTCTAAAGCAGTTAATAAAGTTTCAAGAAAAATAAGTTATTTTAAAGAGGATAGTTCTAGGACTGTAGCTAGTTTTTTTTATAACTCATGGAGATCTATTGGAAATATTGGTCTGGGTTTTTTAAACATTTTTCCAAAACTTGGAAAAAATGTTTATCATTTTGTTGGAAATTTTTTAATCGATTTATTTCATGGAATTTATGCTCAACAAACAACCAAAGGTAAAGTTGGCAGAGTAATAGTAGCTTTTTTTGTGATTGCAGGGGTAATTACTATTATAGTTTCTAGTGTTGCTACATTTAAAAATTTAGAAAAACCCGCAGAAAAACAAATAGTTAAGCAAGATGAAAAAACTAAAGTAGATAAGTTACAAAAAAAACCAAAAACTCAAAAAGAGGTAAAAGAGAAAGTTAAAAAGAAGAAACCAAAAGCAAAAGTTAAAAAAGACGTTAAAAAGAAAGAAAAAGTTGCAGAATTAATTTTACCTGATTTAAATCTTAAAACTCAAACAGTTCTAAATTTATTTGAAGATGTGGAGTATGATTTAAATAGAGTTAGATATCAAAAAACAGTAAAACCAATTTACTTTACTCAATTTCCTAAGGATTTAGATGAAATTCAAAATGTTAAGTTAAAGAAAGATACTTTTATTAAGATTGTTCTTCCATTAATTGTCGCTGAAAATGAAAAAATATTGGACGATAGATTTAAATTAAATAAAATTACTGCTAGGAAAAGCACAACAGAAGATGAAAAACAATGGTTAAGACAAAAGTTTTTAGAGTATAAAGTAAAAAAAGGAAGCATTGAAGAGTTGAAAAATAGAATGGATATCATTCCAACTTCTATAGCGTTGGCACAAGCCGCTAAAGAAAGTGGCTGGGGAACATCTCGTTTTGCTTTAGAAGGTAACGCTATATTTGGTCAATGGACTTGGAATGGAAAGGGAATTGAACCATTACTAAAAGATAAATCTAAAAATCATAAAATTTTAAGATTTCCAATTTTAAGAGCTTCAGTGAAGGCTTATAAAAACAATTTAAATACTCATAAAGGTTATGTAAAATTTAGAGAAAAAAGAAGAACTTTAAGAGAGAGAAATAAAAAAATTAATGGTTTGGAGTTAGCAAAAACATTGGGAAACTACGCGCAATCTGGAAGTGAATATACAAAAATTTTAGCACAAATCATCACCCAAAATAGATTAATGGATTTCGAACCAGTAAAATTAGAAAATTCAATTCAAAGACAAGAGTTAAATTTATAAAGATTATTTTTCAGAAATTACATACTGAATTCCAAGCCATCTCCAAAATCCGTTCCTTTCTTTTAAAGAACAGTTTATCCTACCTCGTTCACCAGTAAACTTTTCATTAATTTCTATTTCTAAAACGTCTTTTTCAATGAAAGAAATTTTAGAATTTCTCCATTTGTTTCCTTCATTTGAGAAGCAATTAATTTGTTTAAGATTTTGAATATTTTTTCTAAAAAAAATTTTAACATTTGGTGGATTACTAGCTTGTAGTAAATACTTATCTTCAGGTATGATTTTTGTATATTTGAATGGCAGAGTTTTCATTAAGGTTATAAATCTGTTTAATTCTCCATATTTTTCATTTATAGGAAACCTTGGAAGTTCCCATAAATCTTTTGTTTCATCAATTACGCCTGAGTGTTGGCCAAACGCATAATTAAAACCAAGTTCTCTAATTATTTTTTTAAATTCGTTACTGTATTCACCAAAAGGATAGGAGAAGAAATTTGAGTTTTTTCCCAACTTTTCTTTGAAAATTTCAATTGATTTTAGAATATCATTTCTGATTACATCTGGGCTTTCATCAACAAGATATTCATGTGAGTGGCTATGATTTCCAATTTCAACATGATCGGCTTTATGGAGTTCAAAAATTTGACTCCAATTCATATAATTATAGGCACCTACTTCCCTAGTGTTTACAAACAAAATAAAAGGTATTTTCTTTTTTTTTAATATTGGCCAGGCATTTTTATAAAATGATAATAGGCCATCATCTATCGTTAATAAAATTTTTCTTTCTTTTTTGTTTTCAGAAAGATTTTTTTTAAAGTTTTTTGGGTGTATAAATATTATACCTTCATTTTCAATTATTTTTAATTGTTCTTTAAACACATCTAATTGTATATTTGTTGATGGATATTTGCTTTCATCAAATCTGTGATACATTAATGATATTAAGCCATAATCGTCAAAAGTTTTAGCAAATAAAAAGGAATAAGAATTGTTTTGAGGGAATAAAAAAATTATAAATATAAAGATGATTAAAGATTTTTTAATAATTAGTTGCACAGGCAAAAATGACAAAATTGGTTTAAAAATTAATAATAATTTTTTTATTCACGATTTTCAAACTAAAATTGAAAATAATGAGATATTAGTCTCAACCATATTAAATTTAACCAATAAGCACAAAGCAAATATTAATGAAGATTTTTCAATTCTCATTAATAATGGGCCTGGCAGTTTTTCAACGATAAGAACGGCTTTATCCATTGCAAAAGGAATAAAAATATCTGCTAATGTTAAGTTGTTTGGATTTAAAAATTCAGATTTACCTCAATTTAACCTTGAAAATATTGAAATTTTAATTAATAAAAATTTAATAGAAAAAAAATTGATAAAACCGTTATATTTAAGTTAAATTAATAAAATGAATGTTATTGAAGAAAAATGTAAATTAAAAGGAGTTAGGCTCACTGATCAGAGAAAGATTATAGCTCAGGTTATGTCCGACTCTAAAGAAAAGTATGGAGCAAAAGATCATCCCGACGTTGATGAACTACACAAAAGAGTTAGTGAGATAGATAACAGAATAAGCATTGCAACAGTTTATAGAACAGTGAAATTATTTGAAGAGTCGGGAATTGTTGAGAAACATGATTTTAAAGGTGGTAAAGCAAGATATGAACAGTCACCCGATGAACATCACGACCATTTGATAGATATTAATAGTGGAGAGATAGTAGAATTTGTAGACAAAGATATAGAAAAATTACAAGAAGCAGTTGCAAAAAAATTAGGTTATAAGCTTATTGATCATAAACTAGAATTATACGGTTCAAAAATTAAAAAATAAATTGTTAAAAAAAATCTTTATCAAAACATTGGGTTGTCAAATGAACGAATACGATAGTAATCGTATTTTAGATTTATCAAAAAAAATTAATTACATTTTAACTAAAAATATTAAAGAGGCAGACTGCTACATACTAAATACTTGTCATATAAGAGAAAAAGCTACAGATAAAGTTTATCATGAAGTAGGTAGAGTCAAGAAAGAGTTTAGAAATAAAAAAAAGCCAATAGTAATAATTGTTGGTTGTGTAGCTCAGGCTGAAGGTGAGGTATTGTTGAAAAAGGAAAAATATATTAATGCCGTAGTCGGTCCACAATCTTATCATGAAATTAATAAAATAATTTTAGAAATAGAAAACAAAAATAAAAAAATTAATTTAACAGAATTTGAAGTTATTAAAAAATTTGATCAACTTAATGTAGTCAAAAATACTAACAGTAAAGTCTCATCTTTCTTAACTATTCAGGAAGGTTGTGATAAGTTTTGTAAATTTTGTGTAGTTCCTTATACTAGGGGCCCAGAATATTCTCGATCATCATCTGAAATTATATCAGAAGCAAAACAACTTGTTGATAATGGATCGAAGGAAATTATTTTATTAGGACAAAATGTAAATGCTTATCACTCTAAAACACAAAGTTTTTCAGATTTATTGTATTCATTAAGTAGAATTAAAAATTTAGAAAGAATAAGATATACAACTTCTCATCCAAAAGATTTTACGGATGATTTAATCCAAGCGCATGTAGATTGTAAAAAATTAATGCCACTTTTGCATCTGCCTGTTCAGAGTGGATCAAATAAGATTTTACAAGATATGAACAGAAATCATACTATAGAAGAATATTTAAAAATAATTGCAAAACTTAAGGAAAAGAAATCAACCATAAAATTTTCAAGTGATTTTATAATTGCTTATCCAGGTGAAACAAAAGATGATTTTGAAAAAACTATCTTATTAATGAAACGTGTAGAATTTATTAACTCATTTTCTTTTATTTTTAGCTCAAGACCAGGAACACCGGCTGCAAATTTAAAGCAAATAGATGAAAAAATTGCCAAAGAAAGATTGTTTATTTTTCAAAGAGTAGCTAATGAAATTAAAAAAAAATATAGAGAGGGGTTAGTCAATTCTACTGCTACAGTATTATTTGAAAATAATGCTAGGGGTATAAATCGATATTTTGGTAGAGATGAATATTTTAATTCAGTTATTGTTAATAGCAATGAAAATTTGATTGGTAAAATTAAAAATGTAAAAATCAATAATTGTAATCAAAATACTTTATTTGGAAAAGTAAGCTTAGAAGATAATACAAAGGAACATGCAGCATAAAATTTATGTTAGAAATAAGTAAGCTAGATCAAAATTTAATTATAAGAAAAATAGACTCAGAAACAATTAATATTCAGATAAATAATAATACAATGTTAATGTCAGTAGTGGGTCAGTTTGATCAAAATTTAAAAGAATTGGAAAGATTAACAAATACAGTAATCTTTTTTAGAGGAAACTCTATTACTTGCAAAGGAAAAAAGGCCAATTTAAAAGATTTTTCGGAGGCGATTAAGTTTTTAATTGAAAAATATCTTTTGACTAATCTTATTGAAAAAAGCGATATAATGTTATCTGTAAAAAAAAATATGAAACCTGAAGAATCTAACGTTAAGTCATTTAAACAGTTAATTAAGACTCCAAGAAAATCAGTTATAGCTAGATCTGAAAAACAGTCAGATTATATAACAGCACTGAAAGAAAATGAAATTATCATGTCACTTGGGCCAGCTGGAACAGGAAAAAGTTTTTTAGCAGTTTCTGTTGCAGTTACTTTATTAATGGAAAAAAAGATAGAAAGAGTAATCCTATCTCGACCAGCAGTCGAGGCAGGGGAAAAATTAGGTTTTTTACCAGGAGACATGAAAGAGAAAGTCGATCCATATCTTAGACCACTTTATGATGCACTATACGAATTGTTTGGTGCAGATAAAATAGACAAAAGAATTGAAAGTGGAGAAATTGAGATCGCTCCTCTAGCATTTATGCGAGGAAGAACTTTAAAAAATTGTTTTGCAATTTTAGATGAAGCACAAAATGCAACTGAAACTCAAATTAAGATGTTTTTAACTAGAATAGGGGAAAATTCTACATTAGTTGTTAATGGAGATCCATCTCAAATAGATCTGATTAACAAATCTCAATCTGGTCTCATAAAATCAAGAGATATTTTAGGAGGTTTAAAGGAGATTAAAATAATTGAATTTGACCACACCGATGTAGTCAGACACCCTCTCGTTTCAAAAATTATCCGGGCTTATCAAAAAAAAAGCACTGATGATAAAAGTTAATGTAATCTTAAATAACATTAGTTGGAAAAAACATCTTAAAAATCCAAATAATTTTATTGGTAAAAAAATAGCATTATTTAATAAAAAAAATAAACTATATAAAAAAAACACCTTAATATGTTCCTTGCTATTATCTGGAACAAAAGAAATAAAGATGTTGAATAAAAAATTTAGAAAAAAAAATACATCTACTGATGTATTGTCTTTCCCTTTTTATGAAAAAAATCAGTTAAAAAATAGAATAAAAAAAGAAAAAGAGGTCTACTTAGGTGATATTATAATCAATCTAAGCCAGGTAAAAAATAAGAATAATAAGGTCAAATTCAAGAAAGAATTAAATAAACTTTGGATACATGGTTTATTACATTTATTAGGGTACGATCACAAATCAAACGCAAAATATCTACAAATGCGAAAGTTAGAAAATAGATTTTCTTATTTTATAAAATAAAATGTTGAATTACATTCTTAACAACAGAACAATATTAGTTTTTATAATTCCTTTTTTTCTTGGATTGTTATCTGTTTTATCTTTTCAGCCATTTAATATTACTCTAATAAATTTTTTGATTATTCCTATTTTTTTTTTAATATTAAGTAATATTAATAAGCGATCAAAAAATAAATATCGAAAAAAACCTTATTTAAAAAATCTTTTTTTAGTCGGATATTTTTTTGGTATAGGCTTTTTTCTTTCTGGAACACATTGGATTTCATATTCACTCACATTTGATGAAAATTTAAAAATTTTAATTCCTTTTTCGATAATATTGATCCCTTTATCTCTAGGACTTTTTTTTGGTTTTGCATCTTTATTTTCAGGGCCTTTTATAAAAAATAATTACTCTTCCTTTTTTTTATTTTGTTTAATCTTTTCTTTCACAGATTATTTAAGAGGAAATGTTTTATCAGGTTTTCCATGGAATTTGTGGTCTTACTCCTGGTCATGGTTAATTGAAATAATTCAGGTTTTAAATCCTATCGGACTTTATGCTTTTAACTCGCTCTCTATAGCTTTTTTTTGTTCTCCAGCAATATTGTTTTTTAACAATAAGTATAGGTATTTAGTTTTTTCTTTTTTTTTATTATTATTTTTTTCATTTTATATTTTTGGATCCTATAAAATTAATAACGATCAAGAAATAACAAGCGGTATCGAAAAAACACTATATGTAAAGGTAATATCTCCTAATTTTGATATGAGATATATTCAAACTGATAAGGAAATTGAAGAAACAATTACAAAAATTGTAAGATATAGCGATCCCGATCCTAATAAAGAAACGATTTTTATATGGCCTGAAGGAATATTTGCTGGAATTTACTTTGAAGATCTCAAAAAATTTTCGAACGTCTTTAATAGAAATTTTTCTAAAAAACATTTGTTAATTTTTGGAATAAATACTCAAGATAACACTTCAAATAAATTTTATAATAGCCTTATAGCTTCTAATAATAATCTTGAGATAATTTATAAATACGATAAAAAAAAACTTGTTCCTTTTGGCGAATTTATTCCTTTTAATAATTTATCAGAAAAATTTGGATTGAAAAAAATAACTCAAGGTTATGGTTCTTTTTCAAAAGGAAAAAAACAAAAAAATCTCGTATTAAACGACTTAAATATTCTTCCTTTAATATGTTATGAAATAATTTTTCCAAAGCTAACGCAATTTTCTGATAAAAAGACTAATATGATAGTAAATATTTCTGAGGATGCATGGTTTGGAAATTCAATAGGACCACACCAACATTTTACCAAAGCAATTTTTAGATCAATAGAAAATAACACTTATTTGGCCAGATCAGCCAATAAAGGGATTAGTGCTTTTATTAACAATAACGGCAAAACATTAAAAAGATTAGAACCTCATGAGACTGGGAATATAGAATTAGATGTACCATTAATTAACAATAATTTTAAAAACAAAAATGATTTGATATTTTTTGTTCTTTTATTTACATATCTATTTATCTTTTTAATATTTAAAAATAAAAACTGATGCAAAACAACAAATATCTATTTACTAGTGAGTCCGTATCTGAAGGTCATCCAGATAAAGTCTGTGATAGAATTTCAGATATGGTTGTTGACTCTTACTTATCTCGAGATCCATTTTCTCGAGTAGCTTGTGAAACTCTTACGACAACTAATAAAGTTGTATTAGCTGGAGAGACAAGAGGTCCAAAAATAGAAAAAGAAGAAATTATAAACAAAGTTAGAGACTGTATTAAGGATATTGGATATGATCAAAAAGGATTTAGTTGGAAGACAGCTGACATCGAAACATTTTTACATGAACAATCTGCTGATATTGCGATGGGCGTTGATTCAAAAGACAATAAAGATGAGGGTGCTGGAGACCAAGGTATTATGTTTGGTTATGCTTGTAAGGAAACAGATGATTTAATGCCAGCTCCAATTCATTTTTCTCATAAAATTTTAAGATTAATGGCTAAAGATAGAAAACAAGGGGCTTTAAAAGGAATAGAACCAGATTCTAAAAGTCAGGTTACAATGCTATACCAGGACAACAAACCAGCTAAAGTTACTTCAGTAGTAATTTCTACACAACATTCAAAAGATTTAAATCAAGAGCAAGTGAGAGATTTAGTTTTGCCGTACATTAAAAAATCTATACCAGAAAAATATCTTAAAGATTTAGATCCCAAAGAGATTTATATTAATCCTACAGGTCAATTTATAATTGGTGGACCTGACGGAGACTCTGGTTTGACAGGAAGAAAAATAATAGTTGATACCTATGGTGGAGCGGCACCACACGGAGGAGGAGCTTTTTCTGGAAAAGATCCCACAAAAGTAGATAGATCAGCAGCTTATGCAGCAAGATATTTATCTAAAAATATTGTTTCTGCAGGTGTATCAGAAAAATGTTTGATACAACTTGCATATGCTATAGGAGTTTCTAAACCTTTGTCTATTTTTATAAAACTTGCAGATGGAGATGAAAATAAAGTGAGCCAAGTTAAGAAAATTATTGATCAAAATTTTAATTTATCCCCTCGAGGAATTAGGGAAATGTTAAAATTGAATAATCCAATATATGAGGTCACTTCTGCTTACGGACATTTTGGGAGAAAACCAACAAATAGTGGTGAATTTACCTGGGAAAAAACAGATAAGTCAGATTTATTTAAATTGTAATCTTGAAAAAACCACAATTTCCATTAATATAGGTATAAATACTGGTTAAATTCATAATGGGCTTTAGCCCATTTTTTTTTAGGAGCATTAAAAATGTTAAATAGAGGATTAGATAAACTAGAACTTTTAAGAATTGTAGACGCTGTTGCCAATGAGAAATCAATTGATAAGGAGCTCGTAATTGGCTCAATGGAAAGCGCTATTCAGAAGGCAGCTTTAACTAAATTTGGAAACGATAACAATATTGAAGTATTAATAGATAGGGAAAGTGGAGATATTAAAATTCAAAAAGTGTTAGACATAGTTGAAAATGTTGAAGATCCTTCTAAAGAAATTAATTTAGATGATGCAAAAAAAATTAACCCTAAAAATAATGATTTGAAAATTGGAGATAAAATTTATGAAGAATTACCACAAGTTGATTTTGGAAGAATAGCGGCTCAAAGTGCTAAACAAGTAATAAGTAGTAGAGTGCGAGAGGCTGAAAAAAATAGACAATATGAGGATTTTATAGATAAACAAGGTCAAATTCTAAGTGGAATTATCAAGAGATTAGAATATGGAAATGTAATCGTTGACCTGGGAAAAGCTGAAGGAGTTATAAAAAAAGATGAACTTATTCCAAGAGAAATTTTAAAGAATGGGGATAGAGTCAAAGCATATTGTTACGAAGTTAAAAAAGAACTAAAAGGCCATCAAATTTTTTTATCTAGGGCACATCCTCAATTCTTGGCTAGATTATTTTTTCAAGAAGTTCCGGAGATCTATGAAGGAACTATAGAAATCAAGGCTGTTGCAAGAGATCCTGGAAGTAGAGCAAAAATTTGTGTTCATTCACAAGATGCTTCTATTGACCCAGTAGGAGCCTGCGTAGGAATGAGAGGAAGCAGAGTTCAAACAATAGTTAATGAATTACATGGTGAAAAAATTGATATAATTAAATGGACAGAAGACTTA
>MDSV01175940.1_pt1 | contig 11149 bp, 10 predicted proteins | sample 810851 | NCBI WGS metagenome assembly MDSV01 (sample SAMN05326640, study PRJNA326480) | marine metagenome | isolation source: seawater | place: Atlantic Ocean: North East | collected 2012 | reverse complement strand
GTTGCCTCTTTCCAAGTAAAACCTTCTTGGTCATATCCAATATCTTTAATACAATCTCTGACTTTTTGAATTAATTCTTCTTTTTTAATTTCAGGTCCTCTTACTTCTCCTGCTAGAACTACTTTATTTGTAGTTGTTAAAGTTTCACATCCCACTCGTGATTGAATAGGTTCTGCGCCTAAATATGTATCAACAACCATATCTGAAATTCTATCACTAACTTTATCTGGATGCCCTTCAGAAACTGACTCGCTTGTAAATAAATAAGATTTTTTGCTCATAGTTTTTAACTCTCAATTTTTTTAAAAAATAAAATTAGGAATATATACAAAAAAATTAATAAAAAAAATATTTTATTTCCAAAATTAGAAAATAATGTAGATTCGCTATTAGAGGGAAAATTCAACTCAATATTACCTGTCTCTCCCGCATTAAGGGATTTTAATACAATTCCATTAGGATTAATAAAACCAGAAATTCCACTGTTTGCTGATCTGCCTATAAAAACTCCCTCTTCAATGGATCGATAGATTGCTTTTGTAAAGTGCTGGAATGGTCCAATAGATTTACCAAACCAGGCATCTTCAGAAATATTAATTACTATATCAGGATTCTGTTTTTGATTTTTTATACTTCCTGTATATATAATTTCATAACATATTAATGGAAGTACAAGCTTGTTGTTAAATTCTTTTCCTAAATTTATAACATTTCTTTCTTCACCATGAGAAAATGAATTGTAACCTCTAGTTATTTTTTTAAAGTTAAGTTTTTCCAATACTCCTTTCAGTGGTAAGAATTCACCAAAAGGTACAAGTTTAATTTTATTATAAACAGAAATAATTTCTGATTTATTATTTAAAATTACTAAACTGTTGAAGTATTTTTTTTCTAAACTTTCCTCAATAAAATTATTTATACCAAGAACTATAAGGTGGTTTTCTGAAAATTTTTTATTGAATATATTTTTGTATCGTTCAATATCATTAAGATATGACTCATAAAATATACCTTCTGGCCAAATAAAAATAGTTTTTTTGTTTTTTTCTGGATCGCTTATTTTTATTAGTCTTTCTAATTGTGAAATTTCGCTTTGAGTATTGTAATCTTTAAGCGAAAAGTTTGGAGAGATTATTTTGATATAAATATTTTCATCTAAATTATAAGAGGTATTGTTTATTTTATAAGACCCATACATATAATTGCTAATAAAAAATATTAATAAAACTGAAGAAAAAATAATATTTTTTTTATAAATTTTCTTTTGGAAAAAAAGAAATGGTGTGCAAAAAAAGGTTATTGAAATTAAGCTAAGAGAATAAGTTCCGATAAGAGATAATATTTGTATAGAATTTAATGACCATGACCAAGTATAAGCAATTAAGTTCCAAGGAAAACCGCTTAAAATAGTCCCTCTTAAAAATTCAAAAAGTGAAAAAGCTAAAGAAAATAAAAATATAAAAAAGATTTTTTTTTCTACAAATGATCCAATAAAAAAAATTGCTAGGCCAAAAAAAACAGATAAAAATAATGGTATTAATATTATTGCAAATGGAATTAAATTATTAAAAGCTTCATCGTGCGTCAAAGATATCGAAATCCAATATGTGCCAAATAAAAAAAAACCAAATCCAAAGGCGCAGCCTAAATAAAAAAAATACCTTTTAGATTTTTTTTTCCTATATTTTTTTGTAGTTTTTTTATTAATTAAAAAAGTTAAAAATAACAGTATAGAAAATGAAAAAAAATTTATTAGTGTAAAATTATATGGCGAAAAGCCTAAAACAGTTACTGCACCAAGCAAAAATGGTGCAATAAAAACTATAAGTAATTTACTATTAAAAAATAAATTCAAACAAAATCCTTAATATCTAAATAATTAAATCTAAAATTTTTTTTTCTACCAACTTCATTTTATTATAATCCTTATTTTTAATATGGTTATAACCAATCAAATGTAATAGCCCATGAATCCATGTTTTATCAAAATCTATAAAGAAATTTTTTTTTGGTGAACGATTGTTAATAACCTCATAAGATAAAGCTATATCTCCTATATAAATTTTTTTTTCCTTTTTCAATTTTAAAATATTACTTTCGAAAAAAGGGAAGGATAAAACGTCTGTGGCTTTATTTTTATTTCGAAATTTTTTATTAAGTTTTTTTATATGTAATGAATTTGTCAATAAAATTGTAAATGTTATGTTTTTAATTTTAAAAAATTTAATAATTTTAGAAATTTTTTTTAGTTTTGTAGCAAAGTACTTGCTTGGATTAGTTATTTTTTTTTTCCACTTTTTGTCACCTATATTAATATCAACCTTTATCATTATTATTCTTTTGATAGGCTTCTACAATTTTTGATACTAATGGATGTCGAATTACATCATGTTGGTCAAAATTTATTATAGATATTTCTTTAATATCTTTTAATATAAATTGTGATTTAATTAGGCCTGACTGATTTTTATTTGGCAGATCAACTTGAGAAGGATCGCCATTGATAACAAGCTTAGAGTTTTCTCCAATTCTAGTTAAAAACATTTTAATTTGTGTTTCAGTGGCATTTTGCGCTTCGTCAAGAATAGCAAAAGAATTTTTTAAAGTTCTTCCTCTCATAAAAGCAAGTGGTGCAATTTCAATTTCGCCAGATTCTATCTTTCTTTGAATTTTATCATAATCTATTAAATCGTGAAGTGAGTCATAGAGAGGTCTTAAATAAGGATCTATTTTATCTTTCATATCGCCAGGTAAAAATCCTAATCTTTCTCCTGCCTCTACAGCAGGTCTTGATAAAATTATTCTTTCAACTTTTTTATCTAGCAACATAGTTAAAGCTATAGCAACAGCCAAATATGTTTTTCCTGTTCCGGCTGGACCCAGTGACATTATTATTTGATTTTTTTTAAGAGCATTTACATATTCTCTTTGTTTTTTGGATCTTGGAATAACTGATCTTTTTGGTGTTTTAATCACCTCTTCTAAAGGTTGGATTGTAGATTTATTTTTTACGTCTTTAATCATATCTTTATTTAGTGAAGAGATTATATCATTTTTATCTATTTTTTTATCTGATCTAAAGCGATTAATTAAGTATTCAATTGCATCTTTAACTTTTTCATTTGAATCTCTATTTCCTTTTATTGATATGGAGTTTCCCCTAAAATAAATCTTAGATCCACTTATTTTTTCTAATTCTTTTAAATTTGCATCAAAAGATCCAGCTATTTCCATTAAAATTTCATTATTAAATATACTAATATTTATTGAATTTTCAGCATCATATTTTATTGAAACTTCTTTATCATTTATATTTTGTTTATTTGGTTTCACTAAAACTAAGCTGCTTTCACGTTATGAATTTTATGTATACCGTATAAGCTATTTTGGTCAAAAGAAGTAATTTTAACATTTACTAATTCTCCAGGTTTGCATTTATTGGATTCAAACTTAACTGGAGTCATAAATTTAGTTCTGCCAAAGTATTTATCTTGTCCATCTAACTTATTTTCAATTAAAACCTCACAAAATTGGTCGAGATAAGTTCTATTATCTTCATACTGAAATTCTTTAAGAATATTTTGTAACTCTTTTAATTTTATTTTATTTTCCATCAAATTGCTTAACTTTTTGCTTGCTGCAGGAGTGCCTGGTCTAGGGCTGAAAATAAATGAATAAGAATTAATAAAACCTACTTTTTTTATAAGTTCAATTGTATCAAGAAAATCTTTATTAGTTTCGCCAGGATATCCTACTATAAAATCACTTGAAACTTTAATATTTTCATTAATCTTTTTTATTTTTTCAATAACTGATAAATAATATTTACTATTATGTTTCCTGTTCATAAGTTTGAGAATATCATCTGAACCACTTTGAATTGGAAGGTGTAAAATTGGAAGTAGTTTTTTACATTCTTTATAACAATTTATTAAATCATCTGTCATATCTTTTGGATGAGAAGTGGTAAAAGTTATTCTGTGTAAATTATTAATATTATTTAATTCCTTTATTATGGAAGAAAGTTTGTAATTTATGCCATTTTCATAAAAATTGTATGCATTAACATTTTGACCTAATAAAATAATTTCTTTTGCACCACTATTAACTAAAATATTTGCTTCCTCTATGATTTGTTTAAATGGTCTAGAATATTCAGGTCCCCTTGTATATGGCACAACACAAAAATTACAAAATTTATCACAACCTTCTTGAATAGTTAGGTAAGAAGAAATTTTATTTTGTTTGTTGGGAATTTTTTGAAGAGTGTCAAATTTTTTTACTACATCAAATTCAGTTGCATTAACTTTCTTATTATTTCTTTGATAATTTAAAATTAAATCACCAATTTTATGATAAGACTGTGGGCCAATAACCATATCAATATACGGCTCACGCTTTAACATTTCTTGAGATTCAGCTTGTGCAACACAGCCCGAAACGATAACCAAAGGTTTTTTAAGATTCCTAAAATTTTTTTTAACTCTACCGATTTCGTGATAAACTTTCTCTGTAGCTTTTTCTCTTATATGGCAAGTGTTTAATATAAAACAGTCAGCTTCGTTTTTTATGTCAGTTTTATCAAAGCCAACTAAAGAAACTAAATCATAAATACGTTTTGAATCGTATTCATTCATTTGACATCCAAAAGTTTTGATAAATATTTTTTTAGACAATTTTTTATTTTTTTATTTTTGTTCCATACAGTTCAAGTCTGTGATCAGCAAGTTTATAACCTAATTTTTCAGCTACTTTTTTTTGTAATTTTTCAATATCTTCATTGACGAACTCGATAATTTCTCCAGTATTAATATCTATTAAGTGATCATGGTGTTCTTCTGGTGCCTGCTCATACCTTGCTTTATTACCTTTAAAATCATGTTTGGCAACAATTCCTGATTCCTCAAAAAGCTTAACCGTTCTATAAACTGTAGCAATACTAATTTTGGAATCTATTTTGTTAACTCTTTTGTGCAGTTCATCAACATCTGGATGGTCCTGAGAATCAGACATAATTTTGGCAATAAGCTTTCTTTGCTCAGTAAGTCTGACGCCTTTTGCCAAACATTTATTTTCAATATCACTACTCATAATTTTTAAATATTATTCTACAACTAAAATACATTTTTTCAAAAAAACTTTAACTTAAATATAAAGGTTTAATCAACCCTTCGTCCAATAAACCTCTTAATTTAAGAAATTCTAGCTCTTTGTGATCTAAATCTATGATGCTAATATTTTGAAGCTTCAATATTTCATCATCAAAGTATTTTATCATATTTTTGGGAATAACTTTTAATTTATCATTATATTTTTTTATTATTTCTTCTTGAGTAACTTCTTTGATAGTTGAAATAGATTTAAGATTCTTATCAAAATTTTTTATAAAGTATTTTTTTCTAAAATTAATTATGCTACAAATAAAGTCTTTTTTATTAAAAAACTTTGCACAAGACCATATAAACGTATTATATCCATATAAATTTAAATTTCTTGAAATACTTACACCTTTTGCGGTTGCCAGCGATCCTCTTAAACCTGAAAAATTTCCTGGGCCTTGATTAACAAAGATTTGCGATATATCCGTGAGTTTAATATTATTTTCTTTAAAAAAATCTAGAATTTGCTTCATAAGTAAATCATTTTTTGATTTATCACTTTGCAATATTTTATTAAATGTTTTATTTTTAGTTTTTATAAATAAAGAACCTATATCTGTGCTGCAATCAATTGATAAAAAATTCATAATAATATCTGTATTGATACTACTATTATTATCTATAAGTAAATCCTTTGGAGAAAATTTAAATACTCAAAAAGGTGTAATTGCTTTAATGTATCATAGATTTGAAGAAAATAAATATCCATCAACCAATATAAAAGTTGAAATTTTTAAAGAACACTTGAGTCTAGCTAATAAAGCAGGAATTGAGTTTATTACTTTTGATAAGTTTGAAAAGATTATTGAAAGTCAAATAGATAAAAATTATTTACTTTTAACAATTGATGATGCTTTCAGTTCTTTTTATACAAACGCCTGGCCAATTTTGAACGAGAAAAAAATTCCATTTATACTTTTTGTAAGTACTAGAGAAGTTGGTAAATATGGGTATATGTCATGGCAACAAATAAGAGAAATTTCTAAAAGCAATCTAGTAACAATAGGTAATCATAGTCATTCTCACGAATATTTAATCGATTGGAAAAGTGAAAAAATAAAATCAGATATACAAACTTCTATTAAGATATTTGAAGAGCAGCTTAATTATTCACCTAAAATCTTTTCTTATCCATTTGGAGAGTATAGCTCAAATTTAAAAAAAATTATTTCTGATTTTAATTTTAATTTTGCTTTTGGACAGCACTCTGGAGTAATAGATACGACTAAAGACTTTTTGGAGCTACCAAGATTTCCTATTAATGAGAAATATGGAGAATTAAAAAGATTTAAAAATATTCTTAAAACTCTACCTTTTCCATATAAAAATATTACGCCAGAAAATAGATATTTAGAAGATGAAAGCAATCCACCTGAGGTTAAAATTGAATTTTTTGAAAATTTAATAAATGTTAGAAATATTAATTGCTACTCCAATGAAGGTAATGTTTGGAGAAAATCTAAAATAAAATTTATTAGTGAAAATGAATTAATTATTTTAATAGAAGAAAAATTTAAAAGTGAAAGAGGTAGAATTAATTGTTCATTAAATGAAGGCGAGGGTAGGTGGAGGTGGTTAGGTATTCAATATGTTATTGCAGGATATTAATATTATAAGGCTACTCCCTTTTTTAATTTTGTAGTTAATAAGTTTGCTTTATCAAAATCAGTTAATGAATTTTTTACAATAATAATTCTAAGAATTTCTACATACTTTTCACCAATACTTGCGTATTTTTCAAGATACTCAATTAAATCTAAACCATTAATTTTTTTATTTTCTTCCCTTAATCTTGCTCTAACTTCTCTAAATTCTTTGTAAGCGTTATGTGTGTTTAAATTATTTTTGTATGCTCTTACCGACGCTTTAAGAACTTGAAACTGTAAAACTCTATGTGTTTTGTCTTTGTCTTGTTTCTTTGGAGATATACCTTTTTTACTCCATGTCCATTGTCCAAAAAGAGCATTACCTTGTAAAGCGAATCTGGATGTTCCCCATCCACTTTCGTTTGCAGCCTGAGCAAGGGCAATAGATACAGGAATAATATCCATTCTCATTTTTAGCTTAGATAAATCTCCATCATCAATTTTATATTCTTTAAATCGTCTTTTTAACCACACTCTCTCGCCTACTGTATTAAAATTTTTATTTAATATTTTAAAAAGCTTTTTTCTATCTTCTGTAATTTTATCATTTTCATCCAGAATTAAAGGTAAGAGAATTTTAATAAATAAATTTCTTTTCTTTCTTGTATCTCCTAAGCTATTGAGATCTTTTGGAAGTTTAGTTAGATATATTGGTTTAACCTTTTGTCCAGCTCTAACTCCTTTAAGATCATATCCTAAATCATTAAATAAGCTTTCTGTAGTTGCAGCATTTAAACTTACTGTATTATCATTTTCGAAATCAGATTGTTCTTCTTCTTGTTTATCTTCACTTTTTTTCTTTTCAACTTTTTTAGTTTTAACTTTTGCTGACTTATATTCATCTGCAACATAATTAAATTTAACTTCGTTAACTACTTTTTTAATATATGGCCTTGTTACAATTAAACATCCAATAAAAACTATTACGCTTATAGCTAAACCAATATTTGTTATTGAATTTTCTCTTAATTCTTGCTTGGCTAAAGCCTTATCACTAGATCTATTAATTGGTAGTTTAATTTTATTTTTAATTAATAGAAGTTCTAATTGCGAAATTGTGAGCCTCTTCGAGCTTCTTGCATAACTTTTTACTTCTACAACACCATATATTTTTGCAAGATGTAACAGTTGATCTCGATAGGATTTGAATAACTTTTCAATTTTTTTTACCATTTTAAATTTAAATCCCTATTAGTTAGCTTCTACACTTTTAACTTCTGGTATGTAATGACATAAAAGATTTTGTACACCTTGTTTTAGTGTCATAATTGAACTTGGACAACCTGAACAACTACCTTTTAATTCTACTGTCACAATTCCATTTTTAAAAGATTGAAATTGAATATCGCCTCCATCTTTGGCAACTGCAGGTCTTATTTTTGAATCTAAAACTTCATTAATTTTATTAATTATTTCATTTGGTTCGTCTTTTTGAATTTTTTCTGATGTGTTAGTTGATTTACTTTTTATTACAACTTCATTACCTTCTGAATAAAAATGATTTATTTCTGCTATTATACTATGTTTTAAATCTTCCCAATTTAAATCTTTTTCTTTCTTAACGGTAATAAAGTCTTCTCCAAAAAATATCATTGTTGTTCCTTTAAAAGATAATATTTTTTTTGCCAAAGGCACATCAGTGCCTTGATCACCTTTAAGAAATTCAACCGGACCGATTTCTGAAACTTTTTTACCTGGTAAAAATTTTAATGTGTCTGGATTTGGCGTATGTTCTGTTTTAACCATCATAAATAATTATTAATATAATAAAAAATTTATATCAAGTGAACTTTGTAAGGCCCAAAACTTTATAAATATCTTTAAGGTTGTTTTTAGCAATTGAATCTGCATCTTTTGAGCCCTTTTCTAAAATTTTGTGCAAATAATTTTCATCCTCAAGTAGTTTTTTCAACTCTTTTCCAATTGGGCAGATTTTTTCAATGATTGATTCGCTAAGTTTATTCTTAAAAGTAGAAAAATTTTTTCCACCATATTCCTTTAAAACATTTTCTACTTTAATATTATTTACACTCGAGTAAATTGATATTAAATTTTTGGCTTCTGGTCTATTCTTAAGAGCAATTGTCTCAGAAGGAATTGGTTCTGCATCTGTTTTAGCTTTTTTTATTTTTTTATCAATTAAATCTTTATCGTCTTTTAAGTTTATTCGACTATAGTCTGAATCTTCAGATTTGCTCATTTTTTTACTACCATCCCTCAGACTCATTACCCTAGATATTTCTTTTGGAATTATTGGCTCTACTATTGGAAAATAATTTTCAACGCTAAAATCATTATTAAATTTTTTTGCAATATCCCTGGTCAACTCTAAATGTTGTTTTTGATCTTCTCCAACAGGCACATGTGTAGCTTTATATAAAAGAATATCTGCTGCCATTAAGTTTGGGTAAACCATTAAACCAACACTAGCATTTTCCTTATTTGTGCCAGCTTTTTCTTTAAATTGAGTCATTCTATTCATCCAACCGATTCTTGCTACACAATTAAATATCCATGCTAGTTCACTGTGAGCCGCTACACTAGCTTGGTTAAATATAATATTTTTTTTTGGGTTTAAACCAGACGCCACAAAGCTTGCTGTTGTTTCAAGTATATTTGATTTAAGAATTTTCGGATCTTGATAACTCGTTATTGCATGTAAATCAACTATACAATAAACACATTCAAACTTGTTTTGTAATTCAACAAAGTTTTTTATTGCACCTAAATAATTTCCTAAATGTAAATTTCCCGTAGGTTGAACTCCTGAAAATACCCTTTTTTTATGCATATTTAAAATTTACTGTTTTAATTTAATATCTTTAAATTTAAAAGCTCCTAAAAAATTTGAAACTAAAAAATAACTTATTAAACTAATTAATACTATAATGAATAAGTAAATAAATTTCCAACTTTCATTATAGTCAAATTTATCTAAAGAATAGCCTAACAATAAATATAAAATTATTCCCATTACAACCACAGATAATATTATTCGAGGGAACTTATAAATAATTTTTTTATCAAAAATATGCAAATTTCTTTTTTTTATAAAGTAATAATGCATTAAAACATTTATCCATGAAGAAATCGAAGTTGCTATTGGTATAATAATAAAACCAATACTTTTAAAGAAAGATATACTAATTATTATATTTAAAGATACTGATATCACAGAAAGATAAAAAGGTGTTTTGGTGTCATTTCTAGCAAAAAAAAAGTTTGAAAAAATTTTTAATATTGAAAAAGCAGGAACACCAAAAGCAAAAAAGGTTAAAGCAATTGCGGTATTAGTTACACTTTCATTATTAAAGGATCCATACCCGAATAAAGAAGTAATGATCTGCTCTGAGGCTAAAACTAATGCTACAGAAGCTGGTATAGATAAAAATAAACAAAGTTCTAAAGCTCTATTTTGTAAATTGGTAACCTGTTCAAAATTATTATTTTTTATTTGTTTAGATAGTTCTGGAAGCATAACTGTGCCAATAGCAACTCCAGCTACAGCTAAATTAATTTGGTATACTCTATCAGCATAATATAGATACGAAACTGCTCCTGCTTGAAAAGAAGCAATTATGGTACCTACTAAAATATTAATTTGTGTCACTCCAGATGAAAAAATGCTGGGAAGTAATTTACTAAAGAAAAACTTAATTTTTTTATCTATTTTTATACGGAAGCTTAAAATTGGTTTAAAATTTTTTCTAACAAAAAAAAATAGTACTATTAATTGTAAAAAACCCGCAAATGAGACTGCGTAAGAAAGTAATAAGACGTCAGATATATTAATCCATTGTGATAAAAGTAATGAGGCAATCAATATCACATTTAATATAATTGGTGCAGCTGCAGCTGCAGCAAATTTATTATACGAATTTAGTATTGCTCCAAAAAAAGAAGCTAAGCATATAAAAAATAAAAAGGGAAATGTAATTCTACTAAGGTCAACTGCAAGTTTTAATTTTTCAGGATCATAATAAAAACCTGGAGCTATTAAAAATATTAATTGTGGCATAAAAATTTCAGCAACAAACACTAGAAATAATAAAATAATGAAAAGTAAGTTAAATACATTGTGTGCAAACTTATCTGCATTTATCTTATTTTTTGCTAGCTCACCTGAATAGCTAGGTATAAATGCTGCATTAAAGGTTCCTTCAGCAAATAATCTTCTAAAAGTATTTGGAAGCCTAAAAGCAACAAAAAAAGCATCTGCAAAAACCGATGTTCCTAAAAAAATTGCTATTAAAATATCTCTCACATAACCAAGTATTCTGCTGATTAACGTAAAAAAACTAAATGTAGAGGTGGATGCTATTAAGTTCATCTTGACATATAAGC
>MDSV01132130.1_pt1 | contig 11149 bp, 12 predicted proteins | sample 810851 | NCBI WGS metagenome assembly MDSV01 (sample SAMN05326640, study PRJNA326480) | marine metagenome | isolation source: seawater | place: Atlantic Ocean: North East | collected 2012 | reverse complement strand
CATAAATTCGGGCATGGTGAAGACATTCGCTCGGTAGTAGAACGGCACAAAAATCCAGCCCAGCATCAGCATAATCCAGGCATGCATCTCCCAATGCGCCATCGCCATGCCACTGATGGCGCCTGAGCCTGCTAAGCCGACAATGTGCTCGGAACCGATATTCGAGGCAAATAGCGACCCCCCAATCGCAAACCATCCGACGTTACGTCCTGCCAAAAAATAATCCGCCGACGTTTGCTGTTGCCGCGAAGACCAAATCACGACGCCTGCTAACAACACAAAATAAATTCCGATTACAATCCAATCAATTCCTGTCATGTCGCCCTTACCTACTTGATTTAATGCACTCTATGCATACACCACTTTTTTCTTCATACCCAAGATCAAAGAAGTATGATTTAATTATGAATTAAGTGGTATCGATGAAGAAAAAATATTTATGAAGAAACAATCAATTAATTTAGCCTGTTCGCTCGCACTACTGGGTAGCGTGCAGAGTGATGGTGCCAAAGTTATTCCGCTTTGGGATCAATCGATGCCGGGAACCGTTAGCGATAAGACCGAAACGATCGACTCTCATACCGAAGACGATAACCGCCGCTTCCATCATGTAAGCGAACCTACGCTCACGCTCTACCCCTGTTCCGATACCGAACCCCATCCTTTTGTGATCATCTGCCCTGGAGGCGGCTATCGGTTCCTATCTTTTGATAAAGAAGGAATAGAAATTGCAGCGTGGCTTAATACGCTTGGCATTTCAGCGGGTGTTCTCAAATACCGTACGCCTAACAACCGTACGGGTGCGCTTCACGATGCCAACCGCGCACTCGAATGGACACGAACCTACGCCACCGAATTGAATATTGATCCCGCCCGTGTTGGCATGATCGGCTTCTCCGCCGGCGCTCACCTCACCGCAGTGGCTGCCCAAAAAGAACCTAAACAAAATTTTAGTATGTTGATCTATCCTGCATATCTCTATCAGCCTAAGTCATTTACGCTTGTCAAGAGCATCATTGTGGACGCAGACACCCCTCCCGCTTTTATTGCACAAGCACAAGACGATAAACGATACTACCGCAGTGCACTCGCCTATGCCCTAGCTCTCGATGAAGCGGGTGTCTCAACTGAACTTCATCTGCACGCCCGCGGCGGGCATGGCTATGGATTACGCGATTTCGGTCGTCCTGCTCATCATTGGCCCGTCCTCTGCGAAGCTTGGCTCCGCGATCAAAATATTCTTTCACCCTCAGACTAAAGATAGTTATGCCCAAAATTAGACTCGATCAACTTCTCGTGCAACAACAGCTCGTTGAAAGCCGTGAACAGGCCCAACGGCTGATTCGGGCGGGACACGTGCGCATCAAAGAACAAACCGTAGCAAAACCCGGACACCTCTTCCCCGAAGATAGCCAAATTCAACTCAAAGAGGTCGAACGCTATGTCAGCCGCGGCGGGCTCAAACTTGAATCAGCGATCCAAAACTTTCAGCTTAATCTCGACGGAGTCATCGGCCTCGATATCGGCTCTAGCACCGGCGGCTTCACCGACTGCATGCTTCAACACGGGGCGAGCGCTGTTTATGCAGTTGATTGTGGAACCCATCAACTACACGACCGTATGCGCAACGACGAGCGAGTGAGGGTTATGGAGCAGACCAATGCTCGCTACCTAACATCAGAACAGATTCCGCAACCGATCGACTTCTGCTCAATTGACACCTCCTTTATTTCGCTCACCAAGATTCTCCCCCCGCTAAAAGCAATTCTCAAACCTGGTGGAATCATCGTCTCGTTAATTAAACCACAATTCGAAGCCGGTAAAGGGCAGGTTAACAAAGGCGGGGTAGTGCGCGATCCAGTTATTCATGAAGAGGTTATTGAAAATATTCGACGTTTTGGCACCGAAGCGCTCGGCTTCAAATGGAATGGACACTGTACTTCACCGATCAAAGGACCGGCAGGTAATATTGAATTCCTTGCCTACTGGACTACCTAATCAACCCACAGGTATAGAAGGATCTACTTTAATCGGTGACTCGGGCACACTATTCGAATTCTCTATCACATTGGCTGGAACCGATTCAATTTTCGGTTGCAATGACGGGCTTATCTTAGCCGGTAACCGAACTGCTTCTTTCATTGCGCCCTCTTTTTCGACCCACGCCGAAAAGCCTGGCACGAATTGGGTTAATCCCGACGAGCGGTTTTCCAATATTCCGCTCATCAGTGCCCCCTCTAGCAAGAGAACAAAACCCATGAACAGAGCTGCTGTAACACCCACCGGCACCACGCGTTTGGTAATTTTTGAATCCATATCTCTGTAATATCAAGATCACACACTCATGAACAGCTCAAAGAGGTTCTAGCCCCTTCGCACTTGACCCAATCCAGCAGCTTAGGCATCCTCGGCGGCTTATGAAACCTAATGATTATAAAGTAACGATGGATGCGCTCGTGAGTCTCTGCAAGCGGCGTGGTTTTATTTTTCAAACTTCCGAGATCTATGGTGGTATTAATGGCTTCTGGGATTACGGTCCTCTTGGTGTTGAAATGAAACGGAATATAAAAGCCTGCTGGTGGAAATCAATGACGCAGCTTCGGGAAGATATTGTTGGGCTCGATAGCTCCATCATCATGCACCCGCATGTATGGGAAGCCTCCGGTCACGTTGGCAACTTTAAAGACCCCATGCTCGACTGTCGCGAAACAAAAGGACGCTATCGAGCAGATCAACTTTTTGTACTTCGTCATAAGAAAGATGAAACCGCGCTCATGTTTGTTCATCACGAAGGTGCCCCTGCACCTGCTGAAAAGAAGGTTAAGAAAATAGCTAAAAATGATAATATCGACTATGAAACCGTTGCGCTACTCGATATACCTCTCGAAGCCTATGATCGCCTTGTAGGACCCGATACAAATGCACCCGGCTCACTCACTGAACCTCGGGCATTCAATTTAATGTTTAAGACCTTTGTCGGCCCCGTTGAAGAGAGTTCAAATGTAGCATATCTTCGACCAGAAACCGCTCAAGGCATCTTTGCCCAGTTCGGCAATGTGCTATCCACAGTTCGAAACAAAGTACCTTTTGGTATTGCCCAAATTGGTAAAGCCTTCCGTAACGAGATCAATCCGAGAAACTACACCTTCCGTTCTCGCGAATTTGAACAGATGGAACTCGAATATTTCATCAAACCCGGAACCGATACCGAGATGCACGAATACTGGGTAGCTGAACGCTTGAAGTGGTATGAAAAAGTAGGTCTACCCGAAGACCGAATGCAACGCGAAATTCATGAAGAAAATGAACTCGCGCACTATGCATCTGCCTGCACCGATATTCTCTATGAATTCCCCTTCGGTATACAAGAACTCGAAGGCATTGCAGCACGCGGAAACTTTGATCTCACCCAGCATCAAGAAGCTAGTGGTAAAAAACTGGAATATATCGATGAAGAGACCAAAGAAAAATATTTACCACATGTGATTGAACCCTCTGCTGGTGTGGATCGGATTGCTCTAGCACTTCTGTGCGAAGCTTATCGGGAAGAATGGATTCCAAAAAGTGGTGGCGAAGTCCTTACCGCTGAACCAGAGGCCAAGCGCGCTCCAGAAGGCTACGAAGCACGAACTGTTCTCGGATTTGCTCCTTGTATTGCGCCGTACAAAGCAGCCATTCTACCACTAGTGAAGAACAAACAGCTACTGGTAGAAAAAGCACGCGAACTCCATGAAAACCTCTCCAAACGCTGGAAATGTTTCTACGATCAAAACGGAGCCATTGGACGTCGCTATCGTCGACAAGATGAAATAGGTACCCCACTTTGCATTACCATCGACTTTGAGACTATTGAAGAGGATGACTGCGTTACCGTTCGCGATCGCGATACTATGCAACAAGTGCGTATCTCGATCTGTGAACTCGAAGCCTTTATTGCCGAACGCGTCGATTTCTAACGAAAATCAATGACATCCAAAATCGGAAGAATCTCATCAGAATTCTTCTCTTCAGTCAGATCAAAAAGTGCCGCCAACTCGACGATCGGTTTTCGGGTGCTCCATGCTCGAAATGTGACAGCCGAAACCCCTCGGCGCTGCAAATAAACGCCTATCGGACTGGTAGCTAATCCAACCTCTTCTTCATGCACTAACCGCTCAGCAAAACCCTCTAGTGGTCCTGCACTGCCATGAACAAAGTTATCACTACCCGGTAATTCTACCGGAAAATCAGCATACAGTTGACCCCGCAAACTGGTTGGAGCAGCTTTAGACGAATTGGTTACCCCCAATACCTCTTTTCGAAACGACTTCCAGCTGCAATCTGCCGAATCGAACTCCACCACAAAATAGTGCATAATATTCTCCGCATGATGAAACCGCTCCGCCATCGCCGGATAAAACCCATTGATCACATACGCATCAAAGGCCTCAATAAAAGCAACGATCAAGCCCGATTGCACCTTTAGCGTCTGACCAGCTGCAAGCTGCTCTTCCCAAGCGTTCAATAGATTCGTGATCGTCAACCCCTTCTGAGCTATTAACTGATCGGTTGTCATCAAGCGTCCTGCTCCTTTTTCATCCTCCCAAGAGGCGCCAAAACGCTCCTCAAATCGAGCGAGTCCAGTTTCGCTCATCACCAACGTATCCAACGTATCCAAGCGGACCGCTTTACTATATACAATATAGTGCTGATCCATCGTTCCTTGTGAGTACAAGGTCTGTCCATCCACGCACCGCTGCGAGCGAATATAAAAACCACGATCCAACAGAAACGCTTCTACTCGATCTCGCAACACATTGGGGGTAATCGAAAAGGGTAAGTGGTAGATTGGTTTTGTAAAAATAACTGCCTGATTAATTGCCATCTAAGGGCTCCTTTTCTTATTTTCTGCCGGAATTATGCTCACACTTTAAACAACCACCATAACATTTTCCTGTCATAGAACAGTAGCGGAAATGTAACTCAGGATGGCTCTTTTCAGTCGCACCACAAAATGCACAGACATGTCGAGCCTGCTCTTGTTTTGCCTCAAATTCCTTCGTAAAAACTTTTTTTCGCTGATTCATCCGAACACCATCTACGAGATCCTTCCCAAAAAAGAGAAGATAAGTCACGAAGGCAACTATCACGCCCCAGCGCTGACCGATTACCATTGCACTCTTACTCGGATTCAATAAAGTCAATAGATATCCAATCGCTGTAAGCCAACCCAACCACTTGACTTTCACAGGTATCAGCAAGAATAAGCGGAACGTTACATGAGGAAAAATCGTGGCGAAGGCTAGGAATACCGCCCCCAGAAAATAAGTATTTGTAACAATCATACCCGGACGAATAAACGCCGAGAGAACTGTTAGCAAAAAACCCGTTAGAATAAATAAATTATACTTAAACGTACCCCAATGCTCTTCGAGTGAGTTACTAATCATGAAAAATACATAGAAAGCAAAAAACAGAAAAAATGGGCTCAATGTTTCAGGAAGCATCATGAATGATATCAATCGCCACCACTCACCTCGATGAAGAACTGAACTTCCATGAAGAAATAGCTGATCTGAACTCGTTCTCTCTGAAATAAGTAAGACCACTCCGATCGCCTGTAAACCGATCAAATAGACTGCTAAATTAGGAATCGCCCATGAGCCAAAACGACGTTCCAGTTTATCGATCCAATTCATACAAGAAACACCGTACCGATCAACTTAAATTTCACAACCTTGAAAATTACCCTGTTTATGTTTCACTCCGGCAACATCGCGAATCATATTAAAAGGGAAGAAACCGGTATTATGTCCATCTGACCAATCAACAAGAATTGCATAATTACCAATCATGCTGATCTTCTCTGCACGGATATCTATCGGAATCGATGCCGGATCGAGGAGTGGTGCACGCGTCATCTCATCCACACACAATGCACAATTGCATGCCCGACGTAACACGGCATTCGATACCGTAACGGACTCACCCTCTTCCCAAGTCAACGTAATCGTCTTATCGTTAAATTCAATTTCGGGGCGCGACGGTTGCTCCATCACCTTTTTTCCGAGAGCCCGAATCACAACATCTACCGTTTCATTTGCCAACGTCTGTTGAGCCACTTCATCATAATTCCCGCTTAACTGACTAGTAATGGGCAATTCAGCCAAGGTCGGTAATCCGAACCGCTCTTCCAACGTTTTCGCGCCGGCTTCACCGAAAATCGAATATTTCTTATCGCAGCAATCCGGTTTAAAATAGGACATATTTTCAATCACACCCAACACCGGTACATTCACTTTATCAAACATCATAATGCCTTTACGCACATCCGTAAGCGAAAGCTGATGTGGCGTCGTCACAATCACGGAGGCATCGATCTGAACCGATTGTGAAATCGTCAACTGAACATCCCCTGTACCTGGAGGCATATCGATTATCAAATAATCTAGTTTACCCCATAAAACGCCATGCAACAATTGCTGCATATATTGGGCAACCATTGGCCCACGAATTACCGCTGGTCCATCGCCCATAAGGAAACCAAACGACATTAGTTTCAATCCATCCACCTCATTGGGGTAAAACCGGTTATCATCCGTTGCCCGAATACCGGGTTTATGCACATTAAATAACGTTGGAATCGAAGGTCCATAGACATCTGCATCAAGCAAGCCAACTTTCGAACCGCGTCCTGCCAACGTCCGAGCAAGCATCGCCGAGACCGTTGATTTACCAACTCCACCTTTGCATGAGCTTACCGCAAGGATATATTTAACCTCTTTCAGCCCACTCTCTTCCGTGTTCATTCGCCGATCTTCATTTTTCCGTGCCGTCATCGTTACATTAACGTGCTCCACATCCGGAAGATCGCCTACCAAATCAATCGCCTGCTTCTGAAAAACTGGGCTCAATGGACACGCTGGCGTCGTTAGTTCAATCGTGAAAGCGATAGTATTCGCTTCAATCACCATATCTTGAACAAACCCCAAAGAAACAATATCTCGCTGAAAATCTGGATCAATTATCTTACTGAGCTCAGTAAGAACCTGCTCTTCAGTAACCATGAATATGCTCCTTAAATCAAACCTAATGCCAAAAGCGCCGCCGTCGACATCCGCTCCCTTGTCCAAGGAGGATCAAACACTAACTCAATATCCACATCCTCAACGCCCTCTGCATCCTGAACCGCTTGTTGAATTCGTCCTGGAATCGTCTCCGCTTCAGGACAATTTGGCGCCGTCAACGTCATCCGAACATATACCGTATGATCTTCATCGATATCCAAATTATAGATTAGGCCTAAATCATAAATATTTACCGGAATTTCCGGATCAAATACCATCCGTAGATTTTTAACGACATCTAAAAAAATAGTTTCATTCCGTTCCTGTAGATTAAATCGTTCTTTTTTAGGTTGTCCAAACATATACCTCTCCTACTCCGTTGAAACATCGTTTTTCACCCGCTTCAAAGCCGCCTCAAACGTATGCCATGCAAGTGTTGCGCACTTGACCCGAACCGGATAATCCTTCACACCCAGCAACACCGCTAACTTACCCAGAGGAACATCATCGGGCTCCGCAACATCTGTTAAAGCATGATGAAAACTTTTAAATAAAGCTTCTGCCTCGGCTTCGCTTTTTCCAGTAAGCGCTTCCGTCATCATCGATGCCGACGAAGTGCAAATCGCACATCCCGCGCCCTCAAATTGAACAGCCTCTACTATGCCATTCCCGATTCGTAAAAAAACATCAATCGTATCGCCACACAACGGGTTGTTTCCATGCGCAAACGAATCAGGATTTTCCATAGCTCCATAGTTACGTGGATTTTTGTTGTGATCCAAAATCACTTGTTGATACAGCTCTCGCATTCCATCCATTACGCAAACATCCCAATCACTTTTTTTACTGCATCCACGAGTCGGTCTACCTCTTCACGCGTCGAATACATCCCAAATGAGGCCCGAGCTGTAGCCGCAATTCCAAACCGTTCCATCACCGGCTGAGCACAATGATGTCCTGCCCGAATTGCAATACCATAACTATCTAGCATCGTTCCAATATCATGGGGATGCACCCCTTCAATCACAAACGAAACCAATCCCGCTCGATGTTCCGCGGTTCCAATGATCGTCACTTCCTCAATCGCTGACAACTGCTCTGTAGCATATGCCAACAAAGCATCTTCATGCACCGCAATCGCCTCAATCCCAATCTCATTCACAAAATCAATTGCGCGTCCCAATCCGACAGCCCCAGAAATATTCGGCGTGCCTGCCTCAAACCGATAAGGCAGCGTGTTGTATTCTGTTCCCTCAAAGCGCACCGATAAAATCATATCGCCGCCGCCTTGATATGGAGGCATTGCCTCAAGTAAAGACTCCTTACCATACAGCACCCCAATTCCCGTCGGTCCATATAACTTATGCCCAGAGAAAACATAAAAATCCACATCCAACGCCTGTACATCGACCGGTGCATGAGGCGCCCCTTGCGCTCCATCTACCAATACCGGTATCCCTTTTGCATGAGCCGACTCAATCACTTCCTCGATCGGATTAACCGTACCCAAAGCATTAGAAATATGAACCAAGCCCACCAGCTTCGTCCGTTCACTCAACAGCTCATAAAACGCATCCATCTCCAGCTCACCCCGATCATTAATCGGAACCACTTTCAAAACTGCTCCCGTCTGTTCGCACACCAACTGCCAAGGAACAATATTGGAATGATGCTCCATGTGTGTGATCAAAATCTCATCGCCTGCCTGCAATTTTGGACGCGCATAGGATTGTGCCACTAAATTAACCGATTCCGTTGCGCCCCGCGTAAAGATGATCTCTTTCAAAGAATTCGCATTCAAATAAGCCCGCACCTTCTCACGCGCTCCATCATACAACTGCGTCGATTCCATACTCAACGTATGCACCCCTCGATGCACATTAGAATATTGATCACTATGCAATTGGCTGACCGTATCGATCACCACATCCGGCTGTTGAGCCGAAGCTCCGCTATCTAAATAACAAAGGGGCTTCCCATGCACCTCCCGAGAAAAAATGGGAAATCGGCTTCGTATCGACTCCACATCATAGGTGCCCTGCGAATCACTCATTCATCTACTCCCGCAAGCCATGCCTGTACCATTGCTTCTATACGCGGTTTTACAACCGAACAAGCCACCTCATCTAATACCTCATTCGCGAATGCAAACGTCAAAATCGCATGTGCCCGTTTGGGATCAACCCCTCGTGTTTGTAAATAAAACAAAGCTTGTTCATCTAGCTCACCAATCGTTGCTCCGTGCGTACACTTCACATCATCCGCATAAATTTCCAACTGCGGCATCGTATTCACTTTTGCCGCTCGGCTTAACAGCAAATTACCATTGGACTGAATCGCATCCGTCTCCTGCGCATCTTGTTGCACCAAAATGCGACCGCAAAAGACCGCTCGCGCTTGATCAGAAAGAATTCCTTTATAGAGTTCATGGCTCTGACACTTCGGCACCGCATGATCCATAAACAGATGTGTATCAAAAAGCTGATCCTCTTGTAAGAGATAGAGCCCGTTGCAAATCGCCTCACTCTCTTGACCTAACAAGCGACCCCGAATATCATTTCGGCCCAAGCGACCACCCACTGTAACCGCATGATTACTGAACAAAGCATCCCGACCCAGTTCCGACTCCAACGTCTGAAAATGATAGGCTGCCCTACTCTCGCGCTGAATCTTATAGTGATCCACCTTCGCTCTATCAGCCACAAACGCTTCCGTGACGACATTCGTTAAATAACGCACACCAGCCGAACCGATATACTCCTCAACCACCGTCACGCTCGCATCCGCTGCCGCTGCAATCAGATGGCGATACGCGAACGAACCACCCTCCGAATCCGCTAAATGCACCACATGAATCGGCTGTTCTAATACGACACCCGCATCAACTTCAATTAAAACGCCATCACTAAACTGGGCTGTATTCGAAAGCACAAAGCCCGAATCGCTATCTGCCAGAGTACCCAATCGAACGTCCGCACTATCCATAATCGAACGCACTCGCAACCCTGCGGGCAGTCCATCTAAAGACGAAGCCTCCTTCGACCATTTTCCATTTTCGAAAACAACCACCAAATCACTAAATGGATCAAACGAAATTGAGGCCGCCTGCCAAGACGCATCAAACGTCTCTTCATTGAGCCGCGAAACGTTTGTAAAACGCCATGCCTCTTCTTTTACCGTTGGCAGCCCCTTTGCCGCAAAGGCAGCCGCCGCCGCCTCACGTCGCGTATTGATATCCATTAAACAGTCGCTCCTTCAAACGCCTCATATCCATTCTCTTCCAGTTCAAGCGCAAGCTCCTTGCCACCCGATTTAACGATTCGACCGTTCACCAAAACATGTACAAAATCTGGCACAATGTATTCCAATAATCGCTGATAGTGCGTAATCACCAAGAAGCCCCGCTCCGGGCTACGTAAAGCATTCACGCCATCGGCAACAATCCGCAACGCATCAATATCGAGCCCCGAATCCGTCTCATCTAAAATTGCCATTTTAGGTTCAAGCATCGCCATCTGAAAAATCTCATTCCGCTTCTTCTCTCCCCCTGAAAAGCCCGAATTTACCGCGCGCTCTAAGAGATCTTCCCGGATCTTAACCAGTTTTTTCTTATCTTCGATAACATCCAGAAACTCCATCGCATCCAACTGCTTCTCGCCTCGATGCTCCCGAATAGCATTAACCGCCGCCTTCAAAAAATACATATTACTTATACCCGCAATCTCAACCGGATACTGAAAGGCCAAAAACAGACCCGCTCGCGCCCGATCGTGCGCATCCATCTCGCACAAATCCACCCCATCAAATAATACGTCGCCACCAGTTTTCTTATACGACTCATTACCTGCTAACACGTTCGAAAGCGTGCTCTTCCCCGATCCATTAGGACCCATAATCGCATGTACCTCACCCGGCTCGATCGACAGGTTGATGCCTTTTAAAATCAGTTTCTCTTCTACCTGCGCCTGAAGCTCTTTGATATCTAATAATGCCATCGTCTCTCTCCAAAAAATAAAATTAACCCACAGAACCTTCTAGACTAATGCCCAGCAACTTCTGCGCTTCTACCGCAAACTCCATTGGTAATTCACGAAACACTTCTT